>Ga0099824_1009858_pt1 | contig 11558 bp, 9 predicted proteins | sample SiratrowhiteBW_FD_76837 | JGI IMG/M metagenome (GOLD analysis project Ga0099824, IMG submission 76837) | Root nodule microbial communities of legume samples collected from California, USA - Siratro white BW | ecosystem: Host-associated > Plants > Roots > Nodule | place: USA: California... | reverse complement strand
CTTGCTTCAAAACTGGGTATGGGTATGTTTGTATCTATAAAATCAGCCAGAAGAGGAACGCCAAGTGAATAAACACTCCCATTGGGAGCTATGAGAACCCTAGAACCAGAGTACTCATCCTCAGAATCAGAATCATCATCCCCGTCACTCTCGAGTGACCTCTCCTGAGCTTCACGCCGTATAAACTTCTCTAGGCTCTCCATCAGCAGTTGCTCAAAAGTTTGGTGATTTTCTTTGCGAACATCTTTGTAACCATATCTGTTGAAAATATGAAAACTGGTCAGGCTTATAGGTTTGAGAAAAACGAAATACACTTTAATTAAAGTATATATATTACTGGAAAAAATAAAAAGATAGTAATAAGTATTCCTGTCGATAAGTGGCTGAAGAGCAACCATTTATTAACTCAGGTAGCCACTTATCAATTGTTCCTGAACTAAATATCTTTACCAACAATCACATCATCGAGACTTTTCATTGTATTATTGACTATTTTCTTGAGATTTCATGTAAAGCTATAGCACAATTCCAAAAGTAATATGTATATAGGACTTTTTTCTCACAATCCATTCCGCTTTTCAAAAGATAACACTTCCACTGTTCCAATAAAAGTGAAAAATGCGCAAATATCCCAAAATTTAAAATATTTAGCTTATTACCTGGCAATGCAACGAAATATATGATAGCTTCTCTGGCAAACTCGCCGAAAAAGGAACCTTTCACTTTGAGGCACCATAGGAACTGGAACATACTTAATACTCACAAATATAATCATAGAGTGTATTGCTGGAAGCGTGGTTAGAAAATGGCCAAAAATGCCTGGAATTCCTTTCACCAACTCATTATAGAGCAAACCAATCCCAGGAGCTCGTATTGTCCCAAGATTGCAGCCTAATTCTCGCATCAAATCCATTGACAGTTTTTGCTTTACTTCAGTTTCATACTTGAGCTTGCTCCCATAATTCCACACAAACATTATAAAAAACATCAATACAGCAAAGACCAATATGATCCAACTTCCATCTGTTACACTCCACAAAACTGATGAGAAAAAAGTCAACTCCAGTCCCAGGAAGACTACGGCAAAACTCAGCACAACAATGATGTGAATCTGCCATATCAGAAGCATAACAAGAGTTACTAAAATGGTGGTCATCATCATCACTCCCAGCTCAGCAATGCCTGAAAGACGACAAAGGAACAAGCTGAAAACAAATTTGTATTTTATATTATTTTATGTAATGTAGTAAAAAAATAATAAAGGTAATATCAGTGGAATCAAATTACTATTAATGTATTCATTTTACAAATTTACACTTAAGGTGAAAGCTTGTCCTGAAGTAGACTGCCGGTTTCCAATGAGGGTTAGAGTTCGACCAACATCAACATAAAATTTTTGTTTGATTCCAATCAGTGGGTGTGGGTAAATCCCTTGTTGAAGCTTGTGATACGTCCTAACCTTGAAAAGCGGTAACCTGCCTGTCCCCCGACTAATAAACTAAAAAAAAGGGATCAATGTTTGACCACGTCCATTTGGAATAAAATGAAAGCCGCTACCACTTAAAAGTGTTGTCAATGCAAGCAAAAATATCTATATTTGTACAGAATGTCATTTTTCTTTTAATAAAGTCAGTATTCGTAAAACTGCACAAATATGGTTTCATACACTTTAAAAGGTTTCTTAAAGAAAATTTGGTCACGGCTCCACCCCCACTATTATTATTCTTCCAAGTGAAATTATATGAGAGAAGCTCAATGTCTTCCCAACCAGTTGCAATATCTATATGCATTGATCCCATTCAAAATGCAAAATTATTTAAAATTTGACATGTCATGTGTATAGGCTGATAAGAGTGACAAAATTATCTTTGAACACAAAAATAGAGTGATTGAAACAAAATCATTACCATAAGCATTTCCAATCTCATCAACGCTGGATATAGTACAGACAAACACCAAAGAAACAGCCAAGAGAAACCAGTTTATGACAGGGATATAGATCTGTCCCATAAATTTCCGAGACGTATGAACTATTTTAAGACGAGGGAAACAACCAAGTGCAGCAGACTGTTTTATACAGGAAAATGTGGCTGTTGTCATAGCCCGACTTGCAATTAACGCAGCAATGTTAGCAATGAGGAAAGTTGGCCAGAATGCCCCACCTGCAGACATAAAATAGTCTTGCATGAAGGTTCCGTAAAGTGCAAAGAAATGTCACTGGAAATGTTGATAAACACTAGTACAGAAACTAAGTAGACTAACACTTACTTGGAACAGAAGAATAGAAGGCATTGCCAGCATCAGCATGGTTTTCCATAAGGTATGCAGCTTGACCCAAATAACCCAACAGTAGGCACGGTAGAACAAGAAATACAAATGTAAGCTACAAAAGAACCACCATCGGTTTCATCAAATATTAGTTTATAAGATACAGAAAGTATAATGGAAACATAAGCATTATAACATAGTCACCATTCATTACCTGAACTGACCGTACAGGGAAATAGCAAAGATCTGCAAACATAGCCTCAGAGCCTGTAACATGATACGGTAACAATGTTAATCAACAGTTAAAAAAATATGTACCTGCCAGCAATTCCAAAATGCAAATTTCTCATTCACTACACAATATGGAGAGATTTTGGTTTCGAAGGGAAGGGATAATGTTGTAAATAGCAGATTATTAAGGTAAGAATATTCCCAATATTTCCACAATATTAGGACAAGATATCTTCAAAATCTTCTTATTCATAAAAGCATATCTATATTTCCTTATCTTAAAGGGTTTGATTATTACAAATAGACATGACGAGAATGTAATTGGTGTTATTGTTATTGTTGGAAATTCCACATTGAGTAGAGATATAATCAAATTATAATATATAAATTGGTGCAAACCTCACTCTGAAGGCTAGTTTTGTGAGGTTAAATTAAGCTTAAATTCTACTTTCTTAAGAAGGTATCAAGGTCATTCAATCTTCAGAGCCCATCCTAATCAAGTTTGTTGGGTTTGTTGTGTCACCTGCTATAGGGTTCTCCTCTAGTCCCACGCTCAACATGTCTAGTCCTCGATGTAAGGGGATGTGTTAGAGATATTACAATGACTAGAGATATCGTCAAATTATAGTACATTAGTTGATGTAAATCTCACCTTAAAAGTTAGTTTTGTTAAGTTGTATAATACTTAAATTCTACTTTCTTAAGATGTTAAAAATCTTACATCGATTAGACATATGGTCAAATTACAATATAAGTGGATGTCAATCTCACCTTTAAAGTTAGTTTTATGAGGTTGAGTTAGGTTTAAATTATACTTTCGATTGTTAGAGATCGCACATTGACTAGGAATAAGGCCGAAATACACACACACACATATATATATATAAGTGGAATGTAATCCTTACCTCACAAGTCGATTTTGTAAGATTAAATTAGGCATAAGTCACCTAGTAAGATGATACGGAGTTATAAAAGAAATGGTTTCCTTAAGATATAAGTGATGTCAAAAAGATCATACTTTATTCATAACACACTTCATTACTGTTAAACTTACACTACCATTGGTCTATGTGAATGACATGATTTTTGCAGGAGATGATGAAATAAAGAAATTGGCTTTAAAGGAAAAATTAAAGGCCCAATTTGATATGAAAGACTAGGCAAAACTCAAGTATTTCCTTGGAATAGAGGTTGGTTCTTAAAAAATTTTCACCTCCTGAAGAAAATATGTTCTTGATCTCCTCACAAAAACAAGCTAGGATGTAGACCCTCAAAAGGTCCTATTAAACAGAATCATAAAATTAAAGTGAAGAGAGCTCTCTTATAGAAAAATCCCAATATCAGATATTGGTAAGAAAACTTATTTATTTATCACACACGAAACCAAATATTGTTCATGCAATTAGTGTGGTAAGTAAGTTTATGCATGATAAAGAGAAAGACACATGCAAGCAATTGAAAAATAGTTTCAGTACTTGAAGTCAAGCCCGAGAAAGGAGCTATTATTCAGAAAAAAAGAGAAACTTTGACCTTAATGATATGAAATGATGAAGACTATGCAAGTTCCATTACTGAAAGAAAAAAAAAATAAAAAAAAATAAAATCAACCTCTAAGTATTGTATGTTTCTGGGAGGTTTGGTCATCTGGAGAACCAATAAACAGGCTAGAGTAGCTAGAGTATATAGTTCAAGTGCAGAAACTAAATTTCGAGCACATGCTCAAAGTGTGTAAAGAACTCTAGATGCAAATCACATTAGATGACATTAAAATGAAAGTTGACATCCCTATGCAATTGCAATGTGATAATAAGTCAATCATGAGCATTGTTCATAATCTAGTACAACATGATAGGACCAATATATTGAAATTGGCACGCACTTCAGCAAATATACAAAAAGTATGGTGGTTACGACCTATGTCCCTACCAAAACATGGGAATGATTGATATCATTTACCAACTTGAGGGGAGTGTTTTAATTAAGGGATTATTGGAATAAAAATATCCTAATATCTCTAGAGTTATTAAGAAGAATATCCCTTGAATCTACACATTCATTTCAGCTGACTTTTATTTCTCTTTCAAGAGTGTGATTGTTATAAATAGAGTTGAGAATGTAATTGTTATTATTGTAATTAATAAAATATTTACTTTCTCTCTCTTTTCAAGTCTTGTCGTATAAAAATTACCCAACTTATGACTATTTGTACAAGTAACAATAGCATATCAGACTTCATGAAGTTGTATTGATTCCAAATATGAACATTTCATATTTAATTTTGGTCTTCCTAGTTGTATACCCTCACAAAGAAATGAACCAACCAAATTCAACCAGTGTGTGAGTATAATGAATCCATTCCGAACTTCTGGGATTTAACAAATCTTGTATGAATTTGTCCATTACTAATTTATTCATCCTATCAGAATAAATTCGTTACAAAAAGTATAATTTTAAAGAATTTTAGTAGTCCTACCAATTACTCAAGCGGTTAAAAATAATATTTTTCTCCAACACCACGTGAAGGAAGATTCAATACTTCAATGAACCTCACGGTCTAATAAAAGTCATTAGGATGTTATTCCATCTAAAGATAAAGATAGCGAGCGAAAACTTAAGGCCTATATGTTAAATTTGTGATTGAGATGAATATTGGCACACATCCCAATTACATTCAACAGTTCAAAATCATTTCTACAAAAATCAACTCTACTCAACTTTAGCAAATGAGTACTTCGAGATTACCAAAGAATTGGTTTATAAATACAGAAAAAGAAACACAGATTGAATTCAATCAACAAATATACAAGAGAAGCAGAACATATATTACTGAATCGACCGTATTACATATATGTGCTTACCAGTTGCACACAGAACACAGCCCCCAAGAGAATACCATGCTTTAGTTGAATTCCTTGCAAAGAAATAATATATGTGAATAGGATTAAATGCCCTCAAGACACTGCTGTCATATTTAACAAGGTTGTATACACCAATGCCCGCCAGAGAACAAAACCATATAAACAAGGCAGGTCCTACAGCAAGCCCCACTTTACTTGTTCCATATTTCTGTACACTGAATAAAACAATAAGGCAGGCAACAGAAATCATCACCACTTCATCTGCACAATAAAGGAAAAAGAAGAAAATATTAATTCAACTACACAACTTATACTAAAATAACAATATTTAGCCAAATTCATCTACAGTCTCCACCGGGATATAAGAACCACATCCCATACTATTACACTTTGGTTGGAATGACATGCACAGAAAAAGAATTCTAAAAATACATGACTCAGTCTGTTCAACGCTAGGACCAAAGCATAGTTCAGACAACATTATATATACAAAAAGGCAGCCTCCAAAACTATGACTGTTTTATAGGGAAAGCTCCAAAAATTTATTCCATAGAAGAAAGACAGAAGTCAAAGTTCTCTAGTTGTGTTTGTGGATAACAACCTCGAATGCAAGTATCAACTAATAACTATTAAGTATACATTTGTCAATAGGTTAGCATAATACCTTGTTTAATTGCATCTACCCCAACCTTCAAACCATTAACAGATGATAGTACTGCAGAATGAAAAGGATATAAAGCAAGAATTAATATGGAGGAATAAAGAAAAAAAAGTGATTAATTACTGAAAAACAACAGTGACGAGGTACAAAAGCAACATGATGTCAACACATGACGACAAAATATAATTTTAAAAGAAGTTATAGAAAATATGTATATGACACAACAGCAGTAAACAACCTGACATTGCTGGTGTAACCACCCCATTAGCTATCACCATCGAAATACCAGCAAGAACTAATAATAGTAGAATCTTCTTGAGAGTCAGCGAATTCTCTAGTCTTTCCTTGATTTTTAAAGACCTTTCAAGCTCGGGAGATGGCACCTTTAGTCTAAAACCCGATATTCGGGCATCTGATCGCAACTGATTGGGAAGAAGACTCACCTTAGCATTTCGACAAATCAACGAGTACAATGCAAACGTACCACCTGCAGTGATTTTAAAAAAGCATAAGCCTGAGTACAGAACACCATGTGAAAAAGAGAAAGAACAGAAAATAATAGCGAATACTTATTTTTAAAATACCCAAGTTAACATACCTTCCCCGTCATCATTGGCCCAGAGAACAACAAGGACATACTTCAGTAAAGGAATCAAGATTAAAGTGTACAAAACAAGCGACAAAGCTCCAAGAATATCTTCATTTCCATTAATAGGAGCCTTCCTGAACATAACACTGAACGTATACAAAGGACTCGTTCCAACATCACCAAAAACAACACCGAGAGTTTGAAAAGCCAACAGAATCCCCTTCCCCACACTAATATCCTGCAACAACACACAAATCGACAACGACGAGCAATAAGAGAATGCAAACAACACAACATATGCGCATCACTAACACATCACAATCAACGCTTCGAATGCGGAAATCAAGCTCGGAATCACCTCGTAGTCGTTTCTCTGAGCGCCGGGAACCTCGAGAGCTTCGACATCAAACGAATCGATCCGCGGACCGGTGCGAACGAGTCTCTGCTCCGCATTGTCCTCGTCCTCGGAATCAAACATAGGCTGGTGGCGCAAATCGGCGGCGTCAAAATCCTCGATCTCGGAGGGATCCTCGTCCTCCTGGAAAACCCAGCGCGATTCGTAGGATTCGGGATCGTTCTCGCCACCCAGCGAATGAGAACTCTTGGTTTTAGGGTTCGCCATGGGAAATGGGAATGGTGGTGATGATTAGTTGTTATCGATTGGTGCGAATTTGAACGATACGCGGTGCTTAGTCGTAACTGAAATTCTGCGTTGGGAATACTGAATCAACAACTGCAACATGCGCTGGCAGTGTAGTGGTTTCGTCTCTCTGCCAGTGTGCGCGGTGCAATGCACGAATTGAAATTTTTCGTACCAATAATCTCTTGATTCTGAATCGTTTTGAAGTGCTGAGTGTAGAGTAATTGGTTAAAGGGGTGAAGTTTTTGTTTTTGTAAAATAAAGAGAGAGGTAGGTGACAGGTTCTTTCTCACTTTTCTGAACACAGCTGTGAAAGGATGTAATAGCTTTTTACACTGTAGTGTTCAGATTAATCCTAGCATCTAAACCAAAATAATTAACTTTATAAATATTGATTGATTTCAAAACTTGACCATAAAGTTTAAAATATTTATTTAATTTTAAATTATTATATTTTATATGTTAGAATTCAAAATTATCTTTTTCTTTTTTGTGTTTTTTTTTTCATCTCTTTGATTTTATTACGAGCTTATAAAAGTGTTTTAATTTGGTCATTTTTATTGTGATTTTATCATAATTGAAATGAATTATATAAGAGAATTTCTATATGTAAAAATTAATTTTAACTCGTGGTGTAATGGTCTATTATCTTAAAATTAATATTTTGTACAATCCTGTCATTTTAATATTGCACTATAATAATGTTATTTTTCTTAAACAATAATTAAGTAGAGGTCATTGTTTTTAATTTAAATTATTTGGTGTTAATTTATTAAATTTTTAATCTTAAAATCATCACATCTTTAATTGATGGTAAATATATCAAACAAAATATGCATACCCATGTTGTGGATGTAAAAATATGGACAATGTTAGTGAGAGAAATATCTATTTTTTATTTGTTAATTACTAAATAATAAAGTCTTTTTCTCAACTTAACCAAATCAATCATCTTCAAAGTATTCACTTTAAAGCTTGCAAAAATCATAAGCAAAAATAAGACAAAAGATTAAAATAATTTTAGAAATAAAATCAAATTAAAGATGAATGCTGAAAAAAAACACATTTTCAATAATAAAATTATTTGAAAAACATATTATTTATGAGCAATGTGCAAAAACATGTGATTTATTAGCCAAAATAATTGTGATAAGTTTAATTTGAGTGGAGAAACTAAATAAATATATATATATATATACATATATAGTATGTATACATATATAGTATATATACGAGGGAGGCCGAGAGAAAGAGAAAGACGGTAAGAGAGAGGCAAAGATGTAAAGGGAGAGAGAGCTAGGGATAGAGCGGGAGAGAGAGATAGACGGAGAGTAATAAAGCGAGACATAGAGAGTGAGAATGATAGCTGGGAGAGGGAGGGAGAGAGCGAGAGAGGGGGTGAGAGATAGAGATCGATTTTAAATCAGTAAAAAAAATCAGAAGTAAAAAAAAAAAGTTAAAAATGTATTCTAATATTTTTTTTGTTCCAAAGCATTTTTCAGTTAAATTACAAAACTATGAGAGGAGATTGATTAAATATTATATAGGACTCACACAATTTTTAATTTAAATAATTTTAATCAAAGAAGAGGCCGTGTTTTGAAAATAATGTTTCTAAACTGAAATGAGAAAACTTTTTCGCATGTAGAAAAAAAAAAAATCCCGGCTGCATATTATTTACTAAATTTATTCAAATAACGTTGATGCTTATGTTGAGAATTCATAAAAGCCAAACATGAAATATGTGTAGGTCCATTGTCGTGAAAGAAAAAAAAAATTCTGACTTGATTTTCTATTTTTATCAAATTGAAATTGAGGAAAATTTTAAAATAAAAATAAAAAAGTTAATGTTTTGTTAATATTAACTTTATTGAATATTTTTAATAATTTAAATAAATTTATTAAGTTAAAAATAATATTAAATTAAGCTAAGATGTGATGATCCGACATCTTACAATTATTTATTTAAGTATTTGATAAATATAAATTTTATGTAATAAAATTTTTGATTTAAAAATAAATAATATTTTAGGTTATTCAACTATGAGAAAATAAATAATAAAATTTGAAATTTAAGTTATAATCCAAACTAATAATTTAAAAGTTAATATTGAAAAATAAAATAATATATATATTTTAAAAAGAAGATAAAAAGAGTTGCATGTAAAGATAAATAAAGGCGGAGGCAGAGCGAATGTTCAAGAAGGTTTGTTATGCGGCCAACGCTTCACTAACTCAAACCCTAGCCCTTCTTCTTCTTCCTAATCCCTAATCTTTTTCTTTCTCTCTCTCCCTATCTATCTCTTATCTTCACAATCTTCTTCTTCGGCTCTGTCTCTCTCTCTCTGCTAACAACCATGTCTCACTTCGGACGCTCTGGTCCCCCTGACATTTCCGACACTTACTCTCTTCTCGTTCTCAACATCACCTTCCGTAGCTTCTCTTTCTCTTTCTTTTTTTTTTTTTTCTTTCTTTTCAATTCTTGTGCTAAACCCTTAATCTTACGTTCGATCTCGTTGCGTGCAGGTACCACTGCCGATGACCTATTTCCTCTCTTCGACAAGTATGGGAAGGTCGTCGACATCTTCATCCCCAAGGATCGAAGGTTATTTCAAATTTCAATTTCAATTTCTTTACCACCGTTTATTCATTATATTTTTCTTTGTTTTAATGATTTGTTCTGCATTTTTATTTTTGTCCTGAAGGACTGGCGAGTCGAGGGGTTTTGCCTTTGTGCGTTACAAGTATGCTGATGAGGCTCAAAAGGCCGTTGATAGGCTGGACGGTATGCTTTCTTCTTTTTAGTTAGTTCTTTTACTCGTTGATTTGTTTGATTGTATTCTGAATGGAGGAGTCCTGTAATCTTTTCAGGAAGAATGGTTGATGGTCGTGAAATAACGGTCCAGTTTGCGAAGTATGGGCCTAATGCTGAGAGGATGTAAGTGTTTCCTTTGTCTCTTTTTTCTGTTATTTATTTATTTGTTCATTTTCTTGTTCATATGCGTTGTAAATTGTATTGTTGTTGCCCTCTGTTGAATCAACATTCATTTTGTTTGTACTGTATGTAATTACTGCATTGGGTGGATTTTTGTTTTTGGAAATAAAAGTTACTTGATGGGATTATTTCACAAACTCTATTTTTCTCTTGTGAAGTTTTGCCATTGTCTGCGTCTCTATGAGATTCACTGTTGATTTAACTTAATTTGCAAACCTATACTGTTGTGTTTGGGGGATGGGGGTGTTAGCATTCCCTGTGGCAATGGTGGTGTTGGTAGGGTTTGAGATTGAGAGCTGCAAAGAATTGAAGATCATGATATCATCTAATTTGTGTTCCCAATTTTCTCTCTATAAGTTTTGGTCGACAGGGTTTGAAAATGATCAGTTTCAAACGTTCACCTTTTTAACAACAAATCATTTTGAAAAAACAATAATCAGACTGCCCTTTTGCTCCAATTTAATGATTTGCATGAAGATGACATGTGCTCATCCATTGCTTAGTTAACTTTTTCAATTTGCAGTCACAAAGGAAGGATTATTGAAACGGCCCAGAGATCAAGGTACCGGTCAAGAAGCCGTAGTCCCAGGAAAAGGTTTGCTGCTGTTAAATTTACTTCCTTCTTTAAAGTGTTGTGGTTACTTTACTGTTATGAGAAGTACTGAACTATTGAACTACAATTGTAGACTTTATCTTGTTGATAAAAGTTGTGCTAGTACGCTTTAATTGCTTGTTTTAGGTTGAGTTTGATGTTCAATTTCATATGTTTTTCTCAGCTTTTGTTGTTATGTTATGAGATGTCCATGTTATAGCTAAAACAATCTTTTGTAATCTTCACTGGTGCGCTGTAAGCTATGTTTTTGTGGCAACCAGGCCGTATATCATGCAATCTAATTTTGGACTTATGTTGTTTTTTTAGAAGTAGAAGCATAGTTTTTTCTTTTTTTTTCTGATTTGCCATAGATTCTAAATGCTGTTACCTGAAGTTCTAGGATGAAAGGGGAAGTTAAAACAGGCTTCTGCAGCATATAGCTAGTCTTCTTCTCTTATCTAGTGAATGATGAATGTTTTCTCCCTTCCAACTGTCTTTTATATTGCTGTACAAACTTTAACATACAATTATGTTGTCAAATATGTTTTAACAGAATTGTGTGTTTGGAATAACAGAGTTCGGGAAATAGTTTTTTTCCCCTTCAGTTTTATCTTTTGAAGAAAAAAGCTATTATCCCCCCCCCCCCCCCACAAAGATATATTTAAAAATTTAAAAACCCCCTTTTTCTCTCTTTTTTTAACATTTATTTAATTTAAAAAAATAT
>Ga0099824_1009857_pt1 | contig 11560 bp, 5 predicted proteins | sample SiratrowhiteBW_FD_76837 | JGI IMG/M metagenome (GOLD analysis project Ga0099824, IMG submission 76837) | Root nodule microbial communities of legume samples collected from California, USA - Siratro white BW | ecosystem: Host-associated > Plants > Roots > Nodule | place: USA: California... | reverse complement strand
TTTGAGTATAGTTTATGATGAAATTCATTGTAATTTCATTTGTGTGTTGTAAGTTTGTATAATACACTACAGTAAGGTTCTGCATTCAGCAGTAGGTTGCTGCATCTTATGTGGTAGGGTTCTGCATAAGGATAGAATCAATCTTGTAGGGTTGAAGATATAATCTTGGTTGTGTATTTGCTAGCAAACTTTGTAGTTTTAGTGAATTATTTGCATAGTTTTTGCAAAGGACTAGATGATGTAGCTCTTGAGAAAGAGTGAACCGGTATAAAAATCCTTGTGTAATATGTTATACCTTGCTCCATTTACATTTGCGTATAATTTTTGCATCTTTCACATTTTTTAGTATAAACAACCTGTTAAAATTTCAAAATAGTTGACTGTTTTTCTGAAAAGCATCTAAAATTCAATTCTGGTAGAAAAATCAGTCAACTGAAATAAGTTTTTAATCATCTGTTTTTATGAAAAATTGGTTCTCAAGATTGTGTATATGTTTCTTGGTTGAAAGAAATCAGTTTTATCAATTGGAACAAATCATTTTCGTTCTAAATTAGTGAACAAAATTTTCACTAGTTTTATTAAACTTTGACAAAACTGTGTTAGCAATTTGATTTCAATTTCCAACAATTTAATATACAACATTGCTTACATTCTTCCTATTTTTGAACTACTTTGATTTTCATCTTTTGTTATTTCATTTTTACAAATAGTTTCTAGAAAAAATTGAAAGAATAATTTTTGCACATACTTGAAAAAGTGGTTTGGTTTTGACAACACTATTACATAAACTAGTTTCACAACTTTGCTTTAAAACTTTCAGCCAACTGTTTTCCAGTTTTAGCTAGCTATTTTCTGGAAAAATTCTTGATCAGTTCATCCTTATTCTACCTTGGTACAAAATTGTGTTGAGAAAAGGGTTTCCAACGTGTTATACTGGTTTTAATTGAAAACTACAACTACTTAAAAGTTTTAACTGGTTAAAATCAGATTTTAGCTAACTATTTTTTGGTTAGAATTGCTGAAAATTTTCAAAGTGTTGGAGAGCAAATTTTAATCAACTGATTTACCATTTAACTTGTTATTTTGCTGATTTAACTCCAGCAGAAAAATTCAATCAGTTGTTTTTACATTTTAGTTATCTGTTTTTACTGGTTGCACACACTTATTCAATTTTAGTTTGTTGTTTTGTTAATTTAATTGCTTGATTTGTGCATACTTTGTATAGTGATTATTGATAAATAAAAATACTCATTCTTTTCAACTTGTTTTTCAAAATGGATTAATAGTTCAATTCATCCCCCTCTTGAACTTCGGCCAACATATTTTTTAACAATTCCTGGCTTAATAGAGTATTATTTGGATACTTAACCACTCCTAACCACTCGTTTGGGTATTCTTTAACAAGTCACTCCTAGATTAATGAGTAACAATCACTCCTAGTTAAAGTAGAAAAGGTTGAGGCTTTTAATAATCAACATATCGTTGGGTCTAACTGCTAAGGAGGGTTGCGTCTTTCACCAAGTACAAGGTTTAAGCCCTCTGTCTTAGTTTAGATAATTTTCTTTGATCTTTAGGAAGGCATTATGTCTTTCGATATATACAATAGATAAGCTTCTTTTCTAGGTAGTTGGATGAAAATTCTAAATGTCTTCCATGAAGATATTTTGCATCCAATGATATGAAAGTGGAACTAAGAAGAAACCTTTTACTGTGATCTCGTACGAATCTCCACAATTTTTTTCATGTTTCATTGTTGATGTCATATCTTTTTCAAAGAGTTAAGTCTTATGCAACAACATCTTTAGCAATAATCAATTTATCATGGGACTTAAATAAAAACTTATGTCAATTTTTAACTATGTATGACTTGAAATCATCATCAATAACATAACATATTTGCACTTCATGAAAAATGAATATGGAAGATTGTAAATGACAAACAACATTTATCATAAGATATTGTTATTTCTAAAGTGACCAAAATGATTGATCCCATCCATGATTGTGTTCAAGTCTAAGGTTTCTTACTTCACTTCCAAAATTTGGAAAAAAGATAGTCAATTTTCTTTCACAAAGGAGAGCGAGACTATTAGAGTAAAGTCCAATAGACCCTTTATGCTTTTGCTTAAGTGTTGTTAAAACACAAAGTACAAAGATGAATGTAGTTTAACTATAAGATGATAATTTTCAAATACATCATGTTATATACAAGTGTTCTATTTCAAAGATGATATGTTGTATTTTGTTCTCTTGCTTCGTTTAATAAGTGAAGTCTTAGTCAAACGATATACATTCTTAAGCTAACATTATACTTTACATTATTCTTTACAAACTTATTATGTGCTTCAGGGAATGTTTTGGTTTCACATCTACCAAGAAGGTCTCATAAATATCCTATATACATCAAAGATCTCTTGAAGCATACATTAAAGTTGTTATACACTAACAAGCATCCTAACACGCCTTATGTCAATACTAGAAAGGCTATGTATTGCAAATGGTCTTTTACTTTATTCTAGTCTGAATGCAAGCTTTCTACCTAGGTCTGATAAGTCATGCCAACTATAGGTATAATGTTTAAAGAAGATATAAACATTTAATGTTGCACGAAATATATTTAATGCATCTTTATGTCTCTAGGTGGATAGACACAGTCTTGAAAGTGAAGACCAAAGTTGAAGCCTCTCATTGGATAAAAAGGGATTTATAACAAATATTTTTTCAACACTATATACAAAGCAGTCCTCTCCAATTGAAGAACATACATAAGCTGTCTAGATTTGTTGAAATGCTACCGAATGTTAAACCCTATGATTGTTTAAATCACCATTTCTTTGTCAAACCCTTTTATCTAGGAGTGGTCATGTTTAAAAAAAAGATGTCTAAGTCTTATTCAAAAGTGACTAATTATAAAAAATACTCGGGCTATCTAGTCAAGACTGGTTGCATTCCAAACAATACTTGATTGTCTAACTAGGAGTAACTGAGTTTCAAATAAAACTTTATTTTATCTTTATAATGTTATTTGCATGGTGGAAATTGATCAATTAATAAGAACTATACGTAGTATGTTTTCACATATGAATCAATGTAAAAATCTCTAGAGTAGATCCTTCTTTTCTTTAATCTCTGTTAAATTGTATGTTACTAAATCTGTTCTAACAAAATAGAGATGACTTTTAAAATAGAGACGACTTTTAAAACCTAAGTCTAAGAAAAGTTTTGACTGATCATCTATCTACACACTATCAAATATAACTTTGTGAAAATTTTAAAAGGCCTTAATTTACAATTCAAGCCTCTCTTGTTACGTATTTGACCTGTTTACACAAAGTTGAATATCGAAGTTGTCCATAACTTTTTTTCTCTTTCCATGTTGTGTAAACTTTTTTTTATTTGCATGTCATGTAAGGTTTTTTTTGTCATGTTCATTAGCAGAAAAAAAAATTCTTAAACCTTGAAACTATTGGATGATGTCATAAACCCATTGCAAGAGAACCATTTGTTTTATTTTCTTGATTAGTTTCATCCCTATCTTTCACTTTATATCATGATACACACCAACATCAACACTTAAAAGCAAATATTAAAACTCTTTTATGTATAATTTAAAACTCTTTTATGTATAATTTAAAACTCTTTTATGTATAATTTGTAGTTGCTAAAACAAACATGATTTTTTTTGTATTGTAAAACCTACCGGTAAAAGTATTATCTTTTCCTAATATATATAGTTTGAGAGGGTGTTATCACATGGTAGCATGTCCTTTAAAATATTTAATATTGATACTTTTCTTTCAAATTCAAGAATCTTAAAACAAATAATAATTATATGAAACTTGTACATATGATAAAAAAAGTATCTCTTAACTCTTCAATATTTCATAATAAGAGTATATGATTGGTGAAAACACTTTTATTGGATCTTCTACACTCACCTCTATCTTCTTAATTTGAGATACATTTGGAATATCAACCACTTCTTCATGTTGTGTCTATGTGGTATAATTCTTTAAGAACCTTTCACAGATAAAGTGTTACGGTATTTTGTGTATAGTTTGTACTGATCACCAATTTGTGTAAGTTAAAGGATAATAAAATTTTTCACTGACATTACATTAATTTCATCAAGATAATTGCAAAGAAATTGTCCAACTCCATTCTTGTATTTTTCAAGAATATACAACTTGCATTATTAAATTCTATCAATTCTTTTTTTAATTATTTGATACAAAAGTGACTTATACCATGTACGTATATCTCATTTTTTTTAATGACAGATGTCACCTTATTCCATTCAAAAATGATTTCCTTTTTACTTGATTGATACATATTCAAAAAGTCTTATTTCTTATTTTCGTAAAATTTTATTAGTTTTTCGTAATAATCTCCATGTATATTACATGAAAATAGTCAAATTAAATCTAGCATATCAAGTATGTCTAAAAGAAACTAAACAAAATGAATGTAAGCTAAAATTTCATGAAAATATAAGGCGAGACTTATATATCATATTAATAAAATAAAAAAAATTAAAACATAAGGTGATATATATTGTATTAATAGAATAAAAATGAATAAATATTTTTGAAATATGTAAAAACCATTCAATATTCATTAAAACTATTAATGGTTATCAATTGTTGTATTGGATAGGATAAAAGAAATCAAGATTCACTCAAATCAATTGTAATCCCTAATTAATTATATATGTTAAAAAATTTAAAGGATATAGTTTATTAAAAAAATTGGGTAGTCTTCTCTTTTGGTGGAAAATAAATATCAGAGCAGATACATACCTACCTAACAATTTCATGCATAGTGTGTATCCAGTCATAGGTCCAAACTGCCTCTTAATCTCAATATTCAACTGACTAAGTTCTCAAGTAAATAGAAGCACAATATTATTTTCTATCTTGTGCAAGAAAATTAAAATAAAACGAAGGACATATTTGATGTGGGAAACAATAAATATTAGAATGTATTATAATAATTTTCCAAACTATAGTGCTACGTACTTGCATTCCTAGTTCTCTATGTTGCTATACTTGAATATCACATGATTGCCAATACTTTTACCTTGCCTAAGGTTTGATTTTTTTCTCTTTTTCTAAAACCTAAAACTACATTGATTACTGAAACAGAAATTTATGGACATGAATATAGACAAGGGTAGATGCATAAAACTAACCTGAAAGGACACTAAACGAGAGAAGGATGGTGAAACGTAAGCTTAGTGAGAACAAGAGGGAAGAACAATGAACGGAAAAACAATAGTGGATGACATGGACGACAATGACAAAATATTTCTCAAGTTTTCACATGATGTTTTAAACACACATTTTTACAACAATTGTATAATAATCGATGTGGAAAGGACCGTTAACATTAGTTATAACATAAACTAATATTGAAGGATAATTTCTATATCAATTATTGAACAACCAATATAGTAAAGAGGAGTTATACTTTGACAACTACAGGTGGCACATACTCATTTTACAATCTTATGTGGTGTTGATGTGGCCAAGATAAATGACTTGTAAAAAACATTCCAGCATGGCACTGAGAGTCATTTTTAGGGGTTTACATGTTTGGAGTTTTATCTAAAACGCTGCCCAGCATATTCTATCAAGGGTTAAGAAGTAGTGAGTTTGAATCTCAGATCTCTTGAATCTCGCCACTGCTGTCACCGCCGCTGCAGTCGTATCCACTTTTGTCACCGAAGTTGCTGTCGCCGACGTCGATTCTCGACCACCGTCGCTTGCCACCATCGATGGTCTCCCACCATCACTCGCCACCACAATCACTCTCACACGAAATCTCCCTTATGCAAATGGGTGCACGGGATTCCTATCACGTTTCAAATCTTAAATTTAGATACTTAAAATCTAATTATGCTCTTTCATAACAAAATATCCTAAATCTCCTTCAAAAAGAAAAGTCTCGTTTTAGCCTTATCCATGTGTACAATTAAACCACGTCAGCAGTTGGCATATGGTTGTATGCCAGTTGTGGTTGTCAAAGCAAAGTTTTCCTATACTAAAATATTACAAGATCGTCATCTTATTTCTTTTTGCATTGATTATTAAATAATTAATAGGATGCAGTTTTCGTAATTAGGATATATCCTTTCTTAACTTTGTAAATCCTTTTTAATTTCTAGCCATTCATTCTCTCTAACTATTTTCATTTGGTGACGGTATAGGATTTAAATTTCTTTTTGAAGGATCTCCTTGCATTCTTGGTATGATTTACTCTGTTTAGTAAAACTTTGGATACAAAATGAGTCAGTCGTAGGACTCATTTTTGGATGCATTATTTTATAAAATTGTTCCAGCAAACCTGAAAGGAAAAACCAAGCTAATATATTAATGCACATGTGTCAAACACTAGCATAGCCAATGTGACAAAAGCCTAATAATGCAATGTTTATTTATTAATTAGGTATAGGAACTAATTGGTGGTGTACATTGCTTTCAGATGTTTCTTTTGTGTTTAATATTCCTACCTGCAAGGAAGTGAAATTCAGTACAGAGCAGACTCAGTTCCATTATGCTAACGAATTTCTTTATACTTCGGAGGTATATCTACCAAAATTTGGCTTGTTCACACCCGTATTCTCAATGTACTCCATTTATAAAATTCCAAATCCACGTCGTTTTATGTTATGTAACTTATTGTAAAATTAGATTAGGATTCTGTAAGGTAAGGTGCTTTCTCAGGTCGGTTATTCTGCCATATGACTACCATAGTTTCCTTTCAAAAAAAAGTAGAAGTTTAATAGATAATTATTTTCCCCGTACTTTTCCATATTTAACTCTAAATAATTTAAATCATACATAATTATAATATGTTGATCTTAATTTATTGATTTAACTCGGAGTAACAGTTTTTTTAATTAATCAATTTTAATATATATATATACTCTATGAACACGAAACGAAAATACTTAATTTATTAAGATAAAAAAAAATTAAGTCACGAAGTTTATGTAGGGAAATATTTACGTCCACGTGTCTATTGTTTTCTTTTTTATAATAAAAAGTAAATATATAATTAAAGGTGAATTATTATAACAAGTTAATTAAAAGATTACTAAAATTCATAAAGTTATAAAAAAAATTTATACGTAAAAAATAATTATAAAAAATGTTTTATTAATTTTTGTGATGTTATAATTATACAATAGAAAAATGCTTATAAAATTTCTCTAAAATAAAATAAAAATTATAATATATATAGATAAATAGTTATAAAATATTTTAATTTTTTATATAAAATCATAATTATAATTATATAATAAAAATATTTTCAAAATAATAGTAGTTTTGTAATTTATCTTCTAGGTCATTACTTCTCGGAATAGAAAGAAATTTAGAATGAAGCTATAATCAATTAATTAAATTTTTACTTTATTCATATCTAGTTTTTATCTCTTATTTTTCGAAATCAAACATTTTCGGAAGGTGGTGCCATAAACATAGATTTATATGTTTTATTTTCCGAAAATGAAATGATTTATATGAACGTTTTATTAAATTTTATCATAAATCTTCTAAATTTTTAGTGTGCTTTTAAATTTTAAAAGAAGTCATTTCGACTGTTAATAAAATTCATATATAAATCTGTTAAAATTTAAATTTCAAAATCTCTGCTTTATATATACTTTAATTTTTACAAAATCTTTTAGATCTAAATTTAATGCATCTCTCTAATAAAAACAATATTACCTGATCAAATTGTATAGATTTAAACTCCAACAAACATTAATCTATACACTAAAGTTTTACTAAATATTTATTTTGGTTGATACAAATGAATGTGATAGAAGAATTTTTAATCAAAACACAGTTACAAATAATTTTTCAATGTCAATTTCTATCATTAATTTATCATTATAAATATTTTTATCGTTAGTTTTATAAAAACGATTGTCCATTAATAATTACAAAAACAATATTATTATTTCTAACTAGTGGAAACACATTACTAACACTTTGTTTGCTCACTTTTTTTATAATAATAAAAATTAAAAGTATAATGAACAAATTCATTATTATAATAAAATTAATTATAAAATATTACTAAGTTAAAGTTATAAAAATTGTATACATAATTTAGTTTCGCCTTTTTTTTTTAACATCTTATCAGAGAGATAGTATTATCCATGGCCATGTGCAAGCATATGGTTAAGCATATGCACCTATCTTTTGCAATTTTCAAGTATTTGCTATTTATACGTCTTGGTTAATATTCTACTATTCGCATTGTTCCCTCTTTGGTAACATCTGGTTTATTTTTCATTATATTTTCTGGGGTCATTAGGTAGTCTTTTATTTACTATAAATTTAGTTGATTTTCTCATATATTTTTATTATATAATTCGTTTTCCTGCTCTAAGTATGTAGTAACCCACGCCTACGTTGATAAAATAAATAAAAACTTATTATCCTATTTTTTTTTTCTTTAAACAACATCTAAAATAATGTAGTCTTTAAAAAAATATGGTCTAAATTTAAGATAACACTTTGACAATAGATTTTCAAACGTTATCAGGTGTTTGTAGCTTATGGATAGCAATTTTTCTTTTAAGGACACATATTTTATAAAATCGTTTATAGACAACATTTTTCAGATAATTTTTAGACAATGATTTTATCTATAATGTTTAGAAAATGCATTTTAAGTCATTATAGGAAAAATCATGTTTATATACCGAACAAAATCTATAGGTAAGTACCATGAACATTTTTTCGTTATTATGAATTTTAAAACTTTCAGTGTTATTAGAATAATTAGGAAATCAAACAAAAGTTTCATATATACATAGAACATATAACCACTACACCAAATACAATCCGTGTTTATATTACGATTATTATCATTTTTATTATACCTGTTGTCAATATCCTATTTCGTCCGGACGAAAAAAGAAAAATAAAAAATAAAAAAGGAAGTTTTTATTAAGAGCACCCTTCATTTTCTAATAAGTATCTCCCATTCTTATTTTTCTTTGGACCGTTGGCCAAATTTTCTATTTCCCAATTTTTCATCTTTTCCTAAGAAGTACTATTTTTTTTGTTAAATTCATTTAATTTAAATTAACATAATGCACTTTCATCAATTATATTGTTAAGTATTACATGGTTGATTTACTGCATGGCTCATTAACTCCATGATACAGAAGTTGCATGGTTCGGTTATTGATAAAAACAGAAGTTACATGGTTCATTGATTTTATAGTTTCAATTATTTGATAAAAAACAAAACATGTACTTTTTTGTTGATAAGCGATATTGCACTCATTGCACTAAACGACAAGACTCTCAATCGTCGAACCTGAGTGTAATGTGTTGAATCGTCAAATTGTGCATTTAAAATGCAAAGAGAGCTAAATCTGAAGATGACCCATTGATTACATATTTAACCCAAAAGGTTAGACGAAAAATTTTCAGACGTTGAAAAACAAACAAAAAACGCACGCATAGAGAAAATTGCAAAGAGAGATAGAGTTACAAAGAGGATCAGAAGGAGAATTGCATTCATATTGAAAATTTGTGCATAGAACGATACAATTTCAGAGAAGGAAGCGTTTCGAAAGACATTGCAGAAGCAAGAGAAGAACAAGAAAGCATCAAGAATAAGGTTTCGAGAGCTTCAAGAGGTACGCCTGAAAAGTTAATGTTATATAAGCATGAAGGTCGATCTCTGTAGTGTTTTCATTCTTAGTTCCTTTCTCTGTGTCTCTGTTTTATGTTTATATTCTGTATTTCTTATTCTGGATGAAATATGAGTGAAGAACAGTAAACATTTTCTTTTTAGAAAGCATATTTCAGAGAAATACAATAATTGCTGCCATGGGCACGATTCTGATATGGAAATCGATATCTATTTATGCCATTCATTGAATTTATGCCATTCATTGAATTCACGCCTTCATCTCTTAACCATCATGCATGGTAGTTCTCAAAATTGCATAATTTACACCCAGGCCAGCCATGAAGAAATCGAAATAAAATCGAGAAAATAGAAAAACACAAAAAGAAACACAGAAGAAATCAGAATGAAAAAACAAGAAGAGAAGAGGAACATGATACTGATGCTGCGAGAGCACGCGATTCTATCATTCTGCCACAATAACCACCCTCTTTGTCGTAAGCACCACCTGCTCCCTACTGTAGCGACAAGTTCATGAGTGGCAGTTTCATATTCACTCAATTCTGAAGTCTAAACCGAATGACCTGAACCTTTATTGAATGCTTCTGAGTACCCTAAACTCGTTTTACTGAGTACCCTTAACCCTATTTTGAATTGCCCTCACCCAAAACCGAATGCCATGTAAACCTTACTTGAAGACTTTCTGAATGCCTAATCCTTACCCGAATACCTCTGAATCTCCACTGAATTCTTTACCCAGAACTGAATGACTTGAAAGCAATATCGAATATCATAAACTCATTTGCAAATGCCTTTAATCCAGAACCATATGGTATCATCCAGAACCTAATGACATCATCCTAAACCCTAAACCTTTATTGAATACTGCATGACATCACTCAGAGCTGAATGATGTCATTCCATAAACAAAACCGCATGACGTCACTCGAAATTGAATGAAGTCATCCACAACACAGAACCACTACGTCTTAAAGAGAACTACATGACTCGGAGTTGAATGACGTCATCCTAAACACAACACACATGTCCATAAATTTCAGAACTACACGACGTTATTCGGAGTCGAAGGATGTCGTCTAGAACCTCAACTTCATCTCCATGAACTTAGAATCGTATAACGTCATCTAGAACCAATTGACGTCATCCAGCGCTGCGTGACGTAATCAACTCCCTTAACCAAAACTTGAAAGCCTCCAAACTAGAGCGGCACTGAATGCCCAAAGCAAAATCGAAAGCCTTTTCAGAAAGCTCAGTTGAATACATTGTTCGAGATCCTATTCTAAAAGCCTCAGCCAAATGCATTGATCGAATGCCTTTTTTGATTGCTTTTGGTCGAATGCTTCTAAATTTTTTTAATAAAAAATATAATAAAAATACAAAATTTTCAAAAATTCAAAAAAATATCAAATTCCTCAAACACACAACTTTCTTTTAGAACTACGTATGCCCTGATTTTCCATCATTGACAGAAATACGCATGAGCAAGGTCAATCCTTGTCACGTCCCTTTATTTAAAAAATATGTTTTATTTTTATTTACGCTTCCATATTTTTTTTTTAGAGGAAGAACCAAACATTTTATAAAATCACACTCATTACACTCATTTGATTAAAGGTACTATTTTAGGACAGATGTTGTGGGGATGCTAATACCTTACCCACACGTAACTGACTCCCGAAGCCAACTCTATTCCACAGACCATTGCTTTTCTAATTTTTCCATATTAAACTATGACCACGACTCCATCTCTTTTCATCACACAAATTTTCATTTTTCTCTTTCAGATCACTGTCCCAAGTGATCCAGGTTGCGACAACTATTATGATTGTGATTTTTATGATTAATAATAATAATATTACTAATAATAATAATAATAATA
>Ga0099824_1009848_pt1 | contig 11569 bp, 15 predicted proteins | sample SiratrowhiteBW_FD_76837 | JGI IMG/M metagenome (GOLD analysis project Ga0099824, IMG submission 76837) | Root nodule microbial communities of legume samples collected from California, USA - Siratro white BW | ecosystem: Host-associated > Plants > Roots > Nodule | place: USA: California... | reverse complement strand
TGTGTTGTGCTTATAAAGAAGAAAATATTGGAAACACAATTTATACATTTAATTGTTGTTTTATAAAAGTTATACTTTAAATATAAATTTCATACAATCGGATAACATAGTTTGATAATATATCGATTATGTTGTTCATTTATACTAACATTAGCATGGATGAATTTCCATGGTATCGAACATTGCCTTGTCCTATGTTATTTCCATTGGTGATTTTAAGATTGATTTTTGTGACAACAACAATTGCATACAATTTGTTAGTAATATCAATTTCATGATGAGCATGCAGAAGATAGATTGATTGTGGATGTATGACATGCTTGATCCTTCAAAGAGATTAAAGCAACGATTCATGGATGGAGTTTTTGAATTTGTGTCAACGGCAATGGACCAACCTTCATATATAGAGGATTGAGGGATAAAGTGTCCATGTGTGAGATGTATTTGTCAAAAAATTCTTAAACCTTCTCATGTGAGGGCTCATCTGCTACAATATGGGTTTCAACCCAACTACCATGTATGGGTTTATCATGGGGAAGATCGACCAACTGATGATAGTATAGGTTATGCATCCACCAGTTATGAAAACATGAATTATGGTGCCAACTTTAGGTCAGTCACCGAAATGGTGTACGATGCATACATGCAAGTAGCTGACATAACAACTCATTAGGAAAATGTCCAAACAAAGTGAAGAGATGAATAAAGGAGAACCCCTTAATACAGAGGCGCAAAAGTTTTATGACATGTTAGCATCTGCGAATGAACCTGTTTATGATGGAGCAACAGAGTCCCGACTATCGATAGCCATTAGACTTTTGGCCTCTAGAACCAATTGGCATACCACAGAAAAAATGTTTAGATCATTTTATACAACTATTGCTTGATATTACTCCTAGAATAAAATCCATCTCCAAGAACTACTATGAGGCAAAAAAAGTTGTCTCAAGTTTTGGATGGAAGTCTGTGAAGATTGATTGTTGTCAGGGTGGTTGCATGTTATATTATAAAGATGATAGTGAATTAACTGAGTGCAAATTTTGTGGTCTTCCAAGATATATGCCTGGCAAGGGCCAGAACAAAAAGATATAAAAAGGTGCCAGTTAAAAGAATGTTCTATTTGCCAATCATTCCAAGATTACAGAGACTGTATGCTTCAATGGATTCAACAAGGCAAATGAGATGGCACCATGAGAACAAACGAGATGATGGCTTATTACGACATCCTAGTGATGGGAAAGCTTAGAAACATTTTGATAATGTATATCTCGATTTTCCAGCTGACCCACGACATATTAGATTAGGTTTATGTTCTAATGGTTTTACACCATATGTGCAAGCTTCAGCATCCTCATATTCTTGTTGGCCAGTATTTCTGACTCCTTACAACCTATCCCCTGAAATGTGTATGACATAGCCATACATGTTTCTAACCTGTCTAATACCAGGTCTGACAAATCCAACTAAGAAGATTGATGTGTACTTACAATCACTCATTGATGACCTGCAACTATTGTCGAATGAAGGTGTCCTCACATATGACATCTCAACTAAAGAGAACTTTGTAATGCGAGCATGCTTGATGTGGACGATAAAAGATTTTCCAGCATATGAGATGTTGTCTGGGTGGGAAACTAAGGGCAAATTAGCTTGTCCATATTGTATACAGGACATTAAAGCATTCCAATTGAAACATGGGGGTAAAACTTATTGGTTTGATTATCATTGACGATTCTTGCCAACAAATCATCCTTTCGGAAAGAGTCAGAAGAGATTTCTCAAAAACAAAGTTGAAATGAATGGGCCACCTTATCTCATGAACGGACACCAATTATGGGGGTTTCTCAATGATTTTCCAAAAGTAATAGATGGTCCCTTTAACAACTTGGCCGGATATGGACAATTTCACAATTGGACTAAAAAATCTATATTTTGGGATCTCCCATATTGAAAGGATAACCTCTTAAGACACAACCTTAACGTCATGCATATAGAGAAGATTTTTTTTGATAATGTGTTCAACACTGTGATGGATGTTAAATGCTGTAAAATACGTTTCGGTCGAGTTCAAGAGGGGGAGTGAATTGAACATTTGAAAAATTTTCGCAAATGATTTTTTTTAATGTGGAGAATGAATAATTTTTATAAAAAACTATTTAAGATGATATGTAAAGCAAACATCAAAGGTTCAAAAATAGTTCCAGTACAATATTAGTCAACCAGATAGAATAAACTAAAACCAGAAAGCAATTCTTGAAAACACACTATATAGTAAAAACAGTTCTTGAAAAATTAAATCAAGAAATCAAAGAATTATATCAAGTTCAAGTTTGTAATGAATTACTGATTAAAGAACTTCTTATCAAACAATACAAACTATGTTTAGTATATGAAAATTGTCTTTAATCAACAATTGTGAAAGATTAATTTTTCTGGAAAAAACTAACTGATGAATAGTGAGCCCAGTAAGTTGTGAAACTACAGATTTACAGAAAACTAATATACTCGTTATTAATCACATTCAGAACTGTTAAGAATAGACTGTGTTTCAGTAGAACATATGTTTTTCAAAAGTTACTTCAAATGTTTTTAGAAAGTTGATGGGATTATTCAATTAGCAATGTTTAACCGATTCTGAAAAATTTAAGAAACACAACAAGATTTAACAAGAACAGTCAAGAGAAAGAGCAAGAGAGATCCAAACACAAGGATTTATCCTGGTTCACCCTTCCTCAAGGGCTACGTCCAGTCCCTTACTCCACAGTAAGGATTTCCGCTATAAAAAGATCAAACTAGATTAGTTTATAGAAAAAAAAACAACTTGCTACCCGCAAGAATTCACTACAACCCGCAAAAAACAATCTGTTGAACCTACAACAGAACCCAGAACTATACAGACTCCTCTATATATTTCAGAAAATCCCTTGCTGATCCCCTCAGCAAGTTACAACCTGTATAGAACCCACTGTACAAACAGAATTACCAACCCAAGTAACTCACAACAGAATAAACTTCAGTACAATGAAAGAGTTATCACAGACTCAGCAAAACAAGCACTTCTATACAAAATATTACAAAAGTAATAAAGAAAGGGTACAAAAGGATTAGTCTGATGATCAGATCAGTGATGAAACTGTCTCAGTCAACTCAAAACTCCAGTAGTAATCCGAAAAATAGTTCTTGATGAAAACGATTGATTGATCTTGATCGCTAGACAAGAAGGCACTTTTTCTCTCTTTGAAAACATAATGTTCTTGCTCAGAAAAAATGTTTAGAATGCTTTTCATTATCTGTTTTCAAAAACGCTTCAACTATTTATAGACAACTGTCTTAAAATTCAATCGATTGTTTTGTTAAACAGTCAATTGTTTTTCTCGAGTTAGTTAAAACAGTTATTCAAAATGTAAGTTTTGATTTTAATGATTTCTCAAATCTTTTTTTAAATTAGAAAACAATTATGGAGCTTATCCTTGATTAAGATTGCATGCACTACTGATTTGAACTCAAACTTGACACACAACACACACTCCTAGGTTCTAGACCGAGCGTTCCAATCTTCATGAAATCTTCATGCAGTCCACATATGATCACTTGGTTGGCTTTATCAAATCTTCACAGCAACCCACTGATGCTAACAATCTCCCCCAATTTGATGAAGACAAACAATGGTGTGTTGAGTTGAAATGCATGTTTGTTCTTCTTTAAATCAATTTACTGGCTTTCACAAAGCTCCCCTATAAGTTGATATCCTGTTAATAATATTTCACAGAACATAGTGAAGTAAACAGTAACACAAAGGATAACAAAGTTCATTAATAATAAGCACGAGTACATATGATATATATTGAACAGTACAAGTTGTGCACCATAACTGACTAAAGCATAACAGACTGAAATTTGGATTGTGGCTGGATAAACCAGCAAATCAGAGTAGTAACAGCAGCAACAGAAAACATGAAACAGCAGTAGCAAAAAATATAACAAACAGCAAGCAAGTAGTAAACTGAACATCAACCTAGACTCCTATACCACAACCACAACACTTCCTATTCTCAACACTCCTAATTCTCCCCCATTGACTTCATCAAATGGAAGAGAAATCACCACTAGATATGTAATGTAAATGCCCTATTCGTCTAGTGGAAAGAACAAAGTCCCCATCTTGGACTGGATATCTTCAACTTGTGTTTCAATAAACTGGAAGTGCGTATGATGCCTACGGTTCTGGTCTTCCAATTGATTGAACTGTGTCATCATGAGTTGTTTGAGTCTGGAGAAGGAGTCTTGATTAGGAGCAGCAAGCTTTTCTGGTTCTGGTTCAGCTTGATCGAAATTTTTGTCCTCATCTTCATCATCCTTATCATCATCAGTGGATTTCTCTTCTTCTTGTTCTTCATCATCACCAACTAATTCTTCATCAGCTTTGCAAATCCATTTCTTATTCTTCATCTTTTTCAGTCCAATCTTGGTGAGATTTGTAGTGGTAATCTGGTTCAGCGCCTTGATTTATTCAACAACTTCACTTTCCACATCTCTTTCAAAATATTCAATAAACTGCTACAGCAGTATCACATATGGTATGCGATATTCCAGTTTCTTTCCTACTTTGAACAGATGCTCACGAATCACATTAACCCAATTGACCTTGATCTTATTCATGAGGCAGTACATGAGTATAAGATCATCCTCAGTTAATGTTGCATGGTTGAAACCACGGAGAGTCAGCACCCAGATCAAGATATACGCCAGAATTCTCGGTGTAGCAGCAAGTCCTCCTACATTGAACGTCCTCGAGGAAGACTCTTGGTTCCTCAAGCATGATTTGTAGAACTGAACTTTGTTAAAGTTCCCCCGTTCTAATGTGTTCCCTCTGCTCACAATTGCACCATCATCTCTCAAGCCAGTAACACTGAGCCAAACCTCCTCATTGATTGCTATGTCAGTGCCCTTCACCTGTAAGTACAAGTTCTCCTCGTCATACCACATGTTGGTCAGGAAAACCTTAACCAAATTTGGGTAAGTGTTCTCAGTCAGCTTCAAGCTGTCCAGCTTCTTGAACTTGAGCATGTCACGAACCTCGTCAAGTTTCTCCTCCTTAAGCCAGTCAAGACTCAACACTTTGGGAGTAATGATGATCTTCCTGCTGTACAGTTTGTAATACTCTTCAATACTCTCCTGGTTTCCAACAAACCACCTATCAAGTTAATCGGGTTCGTTGTTGTCACTGTCAGATCCAACATGTTTAACCATAGCCCTTTTGGTTCTTTTTCATGGGTTGTTGGAAGACGCCATTTTTGTTGAAAGAGCAAGAGAACTAAGTTTCTCACACAGAACGAATAAGGAAGTGAAGTAGTGTGCGAGTGAACCTCTACTTAATGAAAGAATAATTCTATAGAAAACAACACATTGATTGACAATTCAAAAATGCAAAATAACTTTTGCAGTTTGTTGAGATTCTACAAGTAATTAATTTAGAGTAGGTTATACTTAGCTACAGAAAATCTCAAAAACAGCTTTGTGACTAGTTGACTCTCCGCTGTTGCAGCGCCATGTGGCATCTAGAGCTGTCTCTCTCTTCACATGCTAAACATGAATATTGAGTTGCTTTGTCTTATTCAACCCTTCAACTAGCTAGGTTCAACTGTGCTTGGTTCTATTCAAATGCTTTCAGTTACACAACACCTCTCTAGTTGTTTTGTAACTCCAACACAGTTTCACATGCATCCAAATTTAACATTTAATCAGATATCAATATCCAGTCAGTTTTAACATTGTTATTAATCAAATTTTAAAAATTGATCCAGAAACAGTGAATAGTCATGTGAACCTTATACAGTAAAAAAATTGAACTAATCCAGTAATTCGAAAAGAGAAATTAAATATGATATTTGAAAAAACTGAACATAATACAATGAGTTGAGAAAATTGAAACTGGTAAAGTAATATGTAAAACTGATCCAGTAAGCTATTCAGAAACTGAAATCGATATAGAAATTTGTAAACCTGCCATGTAATAAAGTCTTCCAATAATCCATTCAGCATAAACTAATTTATTTCACAAATTTAAAATCAATAATCCCAAGTTCATTTCGAAGGAAGTTAAATCTCTCTTTGTTAAGCGGTTTTGTAAAAAGATCAACAAGCTGATTTTCAGTACTAACAAACTGAATTTCACAATCACCATTATTGACATGGTCTCTAATGAAGTGATGGCGAATTTCAATATGCTTAGTCCTTGAATGATGAATTGGATTCTTTGTAAGATTAATAGCACTGTGTTGTCATATAATAATGGAATTTTAGACAAGTTAAGGCCGAAATCACTTAACTTCTGTTTAATCAATAAACTTTGTGCACAGTAGCTACCAGCTGCAATGTATTCAGCTTCAACAGTGGATAATGCAACACATGCTTGTTTCTTACTATGCCAAGATATCAAACTTGATCCTAACAGATGGCATGTTCCACTGGTGCTTTTCTTGTCAATTTTGTACCCTACAAAATCAAAATTAGAATAGCCTACTAAATTCAGAGATACATCACTTGGATACCATAACCCAACATTTGTAGTTCGTTGCAAGTATTTCAGAATTCTCTTTGCTGCAGTGAAATGTGATTCCTTCGGATTGGATTGAAATCTGGCACAGAGACAAACACTAAACATGATGTCTGGCCTGCTAGCACTAAGATACAACAGTGAACCGATTAAGCCTTTGTACTTAGTTTGATCCACACTGGTTCCTTTCTCATCCGAATCCAAGTAACAGTTAGTGGCCATAGGTGTTGAAATCTCTTTGCAATTTTCCATGTCAAACTTCTTTAATAACTCTTTGCAATACTTGGTTTGACTAAGGAATGTCCCATGATTTAGTTGCTTGATGCGCAGTCCAAGGAAATAGTTAAGTTCTCCCATCATGGACATCTCAAATTCTCCTTGCATAGCTACAACAAACTGCTCACACAGATTTTGATTAGTAGATCCAAATATAATATCATCAACATATACTTGAACCAAAATAATAATAAACAATGTCTTATCTGTTTTGCCTCTTTCATATGCATGAGATAGCAAGAAGTTGCTCAACCTCGCATACCACTGTCTTGGGGCTTACTTCAAACCATATAGAGCTTTCTTCAGTTTGAAGACATAATCTGGATCTTTATGATCTTCAAATCTAGGAGGTTGACAAACATAAACTTCTTTATCAATATACCCATTAAGTAAAGCACTTTTGACATCCATTTGGTGAAGCTTGAATCCATTCATGCAAGCATATACTAAGAGCATTCTACAGCTTCAAGTCTTGCTATTTGTGTATAGGTTTCCCCATAATCAATTCCTTCTTGCTAATTGTAACCCTTTGCAACTAGTCTAGCTTTGTTTCTCAGAATAACACCTTGTTCATCTAACTTGTTTTTGAACACCCACTTGGTGCCAATGACATTCATCTCACTAGCTCTTGGAAGTGTCTAGACCTCATTCCTAGAAAATTGGTTCAGTTCTTCGTGCATAGCAGTTATCCAATTGCTGTCTTCCAGTGCATTAGCTACAGTCTTTGGTTTAGTTTGTGAAACAAATGTCATATGTTCACAGAATTGATTCAGTGTACTCCTGGTTGAAACTCCTTTATGCACTTGTCCAATAACATTGTCTAAGGACAAATTTATGGGAACTCTCCACTCTCTTCGAAGTCCAGAATTAACTGTACCAGTACCAACTCCAGATTCAGTTGATTGAGCTCCCTGATCATCTGATTGAACATTTGGCAGTTTACTGGTATCTTTTAATTTATTTTCCAGACCAGTATCAACTTGTTGAATGTTTGGAAACTCATCACCTGCACTTATCTTAGAACTTTCCTGCATATTCTGGTTAGTTTGATCAAATGCTATATGCATGGATTCCTCTACTAACATGGTTCTTTTATTAAATGCCCTATATAAATGACCATGAAGTGAATAGCCAAGGAAAATACCCTCATCAGATTTTGAATCAAATTTGCGCGAGTTATCCTTACCATTATTCAAGATAAAACACTTACAACCAAACACTTTCAGATGAGATACATTGGGCTTTCTTCCTTTAAACAGCTCATAGGGTGTTTTCTTCAAAATTGGCTTGATGAGTACCCGATTCAGCACATAGCAAGCTGTGCTCACTGCATCGGCCCAGAAATACTTTGACAATTCAGTCTCATTCAGCATTGTTCTAGCAAGTTCCTCCAAAGATCGATTCTTCCTTTCTACAACTCCATTCTGCTATGGAGTTCTTAGTGCTGAGAAGTTGCGTTTAATTCCCAGTTTACTGCAGAATCTGTCAAACTTCTCATTCTGCAATTCTCTCCCATTATCAGATTTAATGGATGAAATACTGCAGTCCTTCTCATTCTGAACAACTTTGACAAATCTTTTAAAAACATGATAAGTTTCATCTTTGGTGGCAATGAAAAATGTCCAAGTGAACCTAGAATAGTCATCAACAATAACAAGACCATAGTAGTTCCCTCCTAGGATCATAGTTCTAGAGGGACCGAATAAATCCATGTGCAACAGCTCCAATGGTTTAGAAGTAGAAATAACATTTAAGGGTTTGAAAGTGTTTTTTGTTTGTTTACCCTTTTGACATGCTTCACACAGTTTGTCTCTTTCAAACTTGAGCTTAGGAAGTCCAATTACAAGCTCTTTTGATGCAATTCTATTTAGATGATGCATATGAATGAGCTAACCTTCTATGCCACAACCAAGATTCATCATTCCTAGTGAGTAGGCAGTTCATGCTAGATGTTATGCCATAAACATTAAGCATATAAACATTATTTACCCTTTTACCTACTAGGACAGTTTCAGTTGATTTTGAATCTGTTATGAGGAAAAGATTTGGTTTAAAGGTGATCTTGTACCCCATGTCACACAGTTGACTGATGCTCAGCAAGTTGTGCTTTAAACCTTCCACTAAGAGTACATCCTTGATGATCACTTTGTCAATTTCTCCAATGTCATCCACTCCAAGAATTCTACCATGATTGTTATCTCCATAGGTGACATATCCAGCAGGTCTCAGTTTCATATTAGTTAACTGGAAAGCATCACCAGTCATATGTTTGGAACATCCACTGTCCAGATACCACAGTAAATTGTTGGATGCCAAACAGACCTGCAAAACAGATTAGATTTGAGGTTTTGGTACCCAGTTAAACTTGGGTGCAGCAGTGTTAGATGTGATTTTGGGCACCCACCTAACTAGTCCTTTAGGCACATCAAACTTCCTAATTTTACAGTTCTTCATAGAGTTGCCTTTTCTCATATAGTAAAATCAGGTCCATGGAGATGAAAATTGTTGTGCATCTGTTTTAAAAAAGCTACTGTACTTCTTCTATTTTCTTTGAAAACCAGTTTGATAACCAATGCTAGCTTTTTCAAAAACACAGTTTTGAGAACCCAAAATGGCATTTACGTTTGCAGTACCCATTGATAGTCTAGAAGTAAGAGTAATTAAGTAATTCACTTTATTCTGCAGAGTTTCACAGTTTTCACAGTTAACTGACTGACTAGAGTCAAGACTGCTGGAAGCTTTGTAAATCATTTCCAAATGATCAAAATCAGTTTTCAGTTCTAAAATCTCATCTTTTAGTTATTTGACTCTGCCTTCTAACCAATTATTCAGACCTTTCAGTCTATTGTTAGATAAGGCCAATCTGTTTGCTTCTTCATGGGTCTCATGAAAAGCTTGAAGCAGTGAACTGTAATTTGCACTGTTAAACGAAGTGCTGGAATTTTCACTACTAACCTTAGAATTCTTTCTCGCCATGAGACACAGATTTGCTTCAATGTCTTCTTGTGCAGAGTTGTTGGATGAAGATGCATTGTCTTCCCATGCAATGTATGCCTTTCTTCCTTTTCCAACTTTGTAATTCTTCTTTTCAATGGTCTTTTCTTTGTTAACCAGATTTGGATAGTCTGATTTCATATGTACCTGTTTACCACAGCCAAAATAGGTTAGCTTATTTGAATTTGAATCAGGTTTTCTATTATAACTTTTAGATTGCTGATTCTTTGTCATGCTCTTCAGCTTGATGAATTTCTGGAATTTCTTTGTCAACAGACTAAGGTTCTCAGTATCCCTATCCTCTTCTGAGTTGTCCTCACTGGTTTTAATTTCAGCAGCCTTTGATTTGAGTGCGAGGCTTCTAGTTTTCTTCTCAGCAGATTTCATCTCTTTCAACCTCATCATTTTGAGTTCATGTTCTCTCAATTTTCTAAAGAGTGCTGCTGTGGTGAGAGTTGTCAAATCTCTGCTCTCTGAAATTGCAGTAACCTTGGGCTGCCAACTTCTGTCCAAGCATTTGAGGATCTTTATATTCAGCTCCTCCATCAAGTGATTTATTATATGAGTGAATCTCTTCTGCACATCAGCAATTGACTCTCCTTGCTACATTCTGAATAATTCATATTCTTGAATCAGCGCATGCTTTCTAGCCCGTTTGACATCAGTAGTGCATTTATGAGTGACCTCAAGTATATCCCACATCTCCTTTACAGAACTGCACTATGAGACTCTGAAAAACTCCTCCAGATTCAAAGCTGAAGTTATTATGTTATTGGCTACACAATCATGCTGAACACGTTTATTTTCAATTTCAGTCAATTCATCAAATCGCTTTGCAACAGATTTTCCATTCACAACAGAAACTGGAATGTAAGGTCCATTCACTATTGCATTCCATATACCTCAGTCAATAGATTCAATAAAAATCTTCATTCTCACTTTTCAAAATTGGAAATTAACCCTACAAAACATGGTTGGCCTGTGTATAGACGCTCCCTCGGCAAAAGGCAACTTGTTCTCGACCATGGATCGAAAAACTTGACTAGGATTCAAGTTCTAGCTCTAATGCCAATTGTAAAATATGTTTTGGACGAGTTCAAGAGGGGAGTGAACTGAACACTTGAAAAATTTTAACAAATGATTCTATTTAATGTGGAGAATGAATAGTTCAAGATGATATGTAAAACAAATAACAAAGGTTCAAAAATAGTTTCAGTACAATATCAGTCAACCAGATACCATAAATTGAAATCAGAAAGCAATTCTTGAAAACACAGTATACAGTAAAAACAGTTCTTGAAAAATTATATCAAGTTCAAGTTTGTAATGAATTACTAATTAAAGAACTTCTTATCAAACAATACAAACTATGTTTAGTGTATGAAATTGTCTTTAATCAACAATTGTGAAAGATTAATTTTTCTGGAAAAAACTAACTGATGAACAGTGAGCCGAATAAGTTGTGAAACTACAGATTTACAGAAAACTAATATACTGGTTATTGATCAGATTTAGAACTGTTAAGAATAGACTGTGTTTCAGCAGAATATATGTTTTTCAAAAGTTACTTAAAATGTTTTCAGAAAGTTGATGAGATTATTCAATTAGCAATGTTTAACCGATTCTGAAAAATTCAAAAAACACAGCAAGATTTAACAAGAGCAGTCAAGAGAAAGAGCAAGAGATATCAAGACACAAGGATTTATCCTGGTTCACCCTTCCTCAAGGGCTACGTCCAGTCCC
>Ga0099824_1009846_pt1 | contig 11570 bp, 8 predicted proteins | sample SiratrowhiteBW_FD_76837 | JGI IMG/M metagenome (GOLD analysis project Ga0099824, IMG submission 76837) | Root nodule microbial communities of legume samples collected from California, USA - Siratro white BW | ecosystem: Host-associated > Plants > Roots > Nodule | place: USA: California... | reverse complement strand
TTAAAATAACTAAAAAAATAAAGGTAACATTAAGGAGAAAAATAAAAAATAGCAAGAAAAAAATACTATAAATTTTTAAAATAAATATATATATATATATATATATATATATATATATATATATATATATATATATATATATATATATATGTCAAACCTAATTTTGGATTTGATTGCTTTAATTAATATGGTGAAAGGTGATTTGGCTAGAAAGCTTTCAAGAGTTTCTTGACGTACGTTTTCACGAGAAGTGCTGATCATATGGAATAGTTGCAAAGGTAATTATGGTGAATTCAAAAATAGGAATAATAACAAAAAAATCTAATAAACGTGTGAAAACACAATTATATTGTAAAGTCCCTCAATCAATTATAAACTACCAAAATCCACTGTAAACATATAAATTTGATCTACAACTAAAAATGAAAAAAAAAATTTGTGCTAACACTTTAATATAATTCTAAAGTATAAAAAGTAACTTATCACCAAATTCTAGTTTCTAAAAGATATGTTGTTTTATGTCATATTTATTCAATTGTCACTGCCAAAAGAACTTTGTGATTCCCAAGTTGCAAACATAGCATGGATATAAGATGTGTGATGGACGCAATGGAATTGAAAAAAGAGTTGCTTATTCTCAAGCATGGCTTCTTCCAACAAAATGAATCATTTAGTTATTAATCTTTGGAGAAATAAGAAGTGGATCTTTACTAGATAAAAAAACCACACATGCAAAAATTTTCATAATGGCTTAATTCTGAAGGAACATTGATTTTAGTTTTCAATAAGTGAAATGAGCAGAGTAATGCAAGGTCAGTATAAATGTTGGAATCCTGTCTCCTTACACCCGTTTGCTTGATCTAATTGACTTACATTTTATATTAATTGAAAAGCCTGTGTGTCTATTACATCATCAAGTTAACACTACAATCCATGGTTTCGAGTGTATTTATTATCAGAAATTTGAAAAAAAAAATTATAATGAATTAAAGTCATAATTTAATGTTTTTTACTCTTGTAATAGAATTACAGTTACAAATAATAACTAAAATGATTAAAAATAATTGAATTGAATCAAATTCTAATGTACTTTTTTTTTTATATTAAGTCTCACTCAAGATAACGTTGATAAAGTTAGATCATAGATTATGAGTTGTTTTTGTAAAATAATATAATTATTAAATATTAATAATAGTTATAATTTTCTTATAAAATTATTGCTTAAAAATTTAATTGCTAATGTTGATGAAGTTAGATCACATATTATGATTTTTTTAGTAAAATAACATTATAATTATTAAATATTAATAATAATTTTACAAAATTATTGCTAAAAAATATAATCAATTCTAAAAATATATATATCAAAATTTGATTCAATTCAATTATTTTTAATTATTTAAATTATTATGTAACAGGCAAACAAGCTTTCAATTAAAATCAATTGATAATGTCAACTAAATTAAGCAAAGTTAGATATCACTATCTCACCATTTACACTAACCCAATTTCATCTATTAAAACCTAGAATAGTATAAAAGGGACGGACACTATTATTTATGATAAAATCCTGTTACCTAAATATAATCTATATATCGATTATAAAAATTAAAATGATTTTTACCTATTTAGGGACTATCTCTACAAACTTGCACTATTATGAAAATTTTCTCCATATAGAGATATATCTCACATTTTTTTCTTCTTCCAAAACTCTTTCAGGATATTTTAGGCATGTTTTCCGATCACATTGAGAAAATAAATTAATTACAAATTAGTAAAAAAAATAAATAATAAATAAAATAAGTTTGTTACTACCAAACACCTATGCTAGAGCAAAAGTATATTTCTTATATCGATTTTTATGGTTAAATTAAGCTACATGCGCAACTGACGTAAAGTAAAAAACCAACTTTTATATCGTTTGTCATGCAACCCGACGTGAAAAATATTAACTTCTAAACTGTTTTGATGGTTATCTTAAGTAGAGTAGTATATAATAGTGGTCTTTATAAAAAAAAGTGGCTCGTCTTTTATGTTAGTCACGATCAACATAGAAAAATGGTTGTTCTTTAAAATTTCGTTTGTTTTCACGTCAAACCAAAACATGTAAAAGCCGACAAAAAAAAAACCAAAAAATGTAAAAAGAAAACAACTGGATGTAATAATGTCTCTTTCTAACATATCGTTATTACTATATCTACTAAATGTTGATTAATTAATGAATCGATTTAATAAATTAACTTGTAAATTATAATCTTTCTAGATAAAATATATCAATCTAATTATTACGTAACATCTTTATACATTTTTATTTTATATACTTATACATACATAATAAGATTGTAACTCGATTACATATTTAAAAAAACAGTCTAGTCAAGCGGTTCTCAGCATTGCCCTAAATATTTTTACCGTCGTTCCTTCTAACAGACATATAACGTAACACAACTTTTCTCTCTCAATTCTCAATCCTCGTTTCTCACTTTCTGTTACCTTCTAATACGAGTGTGTTTTAGATTTTCGATGACATATTCTGGTCATACGTTGTTATCATATCAACGAGTTCTTCTCGGATCCTAATTTCGTTTCCTAATAAAAAAATTTAATATTATAATTGTCTTTATATGAAAACTGGATAACCTACTCATCTGTTCATCCAGTTGTTAATTTTCTTTCAAATAATAATTGAATAGGATGTCATCCGGTTTTCATTTCCAAATCAAAATGATAATCAGATGAAATTCATCCAGTTCTCATAGTCCAAATCGAAAACGGATTAATTTTTCGATTTGGACTATGAGAACCGGATGGATTTTATCCAATTATCATTTTAATTTGGAAATGAGAACAGGATGACATCCGGTTTTCATATAAAAACAATTATAAAAACAATTGTGATCTTTGCCATTTTGAGTGTCCTGCCAATAGGGAACAAAACAATAATTGGAGATGAGGAGGAGAAAAGCCCTTATTTATTCTAAGAGAGAGAAAAGAGTAATGGCAAAGAAAAAGGATTTTACATGGAGTTAGGTCCGATATAAATTTACATTAGATCTTATGATCTACATTGGACTCTTAATGTGATGTAATTAATCTTAAAATATCAAGCTTAACATATCTTTTCTTTTGTACCAATGCCACTAAACAATTATAAAATAAACAAGTAATAATTATAAAAACAAATCTACTTTGGTATCTTATCTTTTTTGTTTTTCCTTACTCTCCTCTTTCACCCTATTTATTTATAGGTCAAAACTTATTTATTTATTTTTATAAGTTATGATTACAAATATATTAAATAAAAAGATAACCCTTATCTCTTGTTATCTCTCCTTATCTCTTTGTTAGAAATAAAATGGTGAGATTATTTTTATTGTCTTTAATAGTTATTTTTTTCTTTTTTATACTCATTTTAATAGTTATTTGACGTTGTTTCACCTATATAATATATTTTAGGAATTTTAAAATAATAAAACATTTACATTACCTAATAATAATGTTTCTAAAAATTGTATGAAAAAATGTTATACTATAAGTTTTTGGAGTGTTACACGATAACTTGAAAATGTTATATAAGTTTGGAATGTTAGATAATAAACTAGAAGTGAATCATCAATTTCTGGAAATCTTCCCTAATTTATAACAAACAAGACCAAAAATTGATGAGGTATTAAGATGTGATCCAAAGTCTAGGGTGTCTTGTATTTAACACAAAACTTGTTTTAGAGCATGCATATGATGTTTCTTTGGATTATGCATGTATAAACATACATGTTGCATCACATGAGGTATATTGGTTTTATTGCAGGCTTGAAAGTTTCATAACAATCTACTTAAACCATTTGAGCCCTGTCACCACCAACAACATGAGTCTTGTATCCCTTAAAAGAATCATAAGGTTTCTTTTTAGGTCTAAAAATTTATATAGAATGAATAATATTATCATTAAAATGTCTTAAAAATATTTCAAACATTTTATTTTTAATAAGAATATCATATCTATCTTTCCTAACAGATTTTCAGTACAGGCTAAATAAGATTTTGGATAAAACTAAAAACTCAATTTATCTCTACAACTAATCAACCTAAGACATGCATGTCATTTTATTGGAAAGAAGGTAGAAGTTAAAGAAAGAGAGAAAAGAGGTTACTTGTTGCAAAGTTCAAAGTGATGTTCCTACTCAAAATGGTAATGAATTTCACAAAGGAAGAAATTAAGTTGTAGAGAGAGAAGAAAAAAAAGGATAACCAGAGATAAGAGAATGAAGGAAGAGATAATCTTGTCTTGAGAAAGAAAGAACTAAGAAGCTTTTCAAAGGCTATTAGCAATCCCTTCCTTGCTATTCTCACCTCTCCCCTCTCGTTCTTTTAGTTCTATTCAACTTTCCGTCCAGCAACAATTAAAAGCCCATACTATTTTATGCTTTCTACACTCCTCCCAATTTACTATTTTCATCTTAAACATTATATAAAATATTGATTTTAAACAATAACTAATTATAATATTTTTTACAATGCTATAATTATTAGAATTCTTATCTTTTATCTTAACAATTTAAATCTATTTATAAATACATATATTTTATGTTAAATTTTTAATACTATTGATTTACTAATTTTAAAATATACAATTTAAGATATCTATATTTTCCGGTGTCAAATATAAAAAGTTCATAATTATTAATTCTTAAGTATAAAAATTAAAATAATTTGATTATATTTATTTCAATTATTTCTAATATATCTTAATTTAATTGAGACTTTATTTCTATTTTTATTCATTTTATATCAAAACTTAATGAAATTAACATACAAAATATTTTTAAATAATATTGATACAGTTAAATGATATTAATTATTGTTGAAAGAATATAAATGATTTTTTATATGAGATAGGGATTTTTTTAAGTAAGATTTATTATACTTATAACTAATTTTAGTTTTGTTTTTGCGTACTATACGATATAAATAAATGCATATGCAAGGGGACAAAATTATTAAGGACAATTATAACATATACCATCATTTATATACATTAAATGTTTTTATTTTCGTCTTATAACTCATAACTTTTTTTTTTCTCTGAATGTATTTTAGGTGTTGATAAATATATTTTGTGTGTCTATACAACATTTTCCAAATATTAAATGGTCCAAAAACCAGAGATGCTGAACTATATCACATCAGATCCTGCTTCTTTCCTTCCACACTCTTTCTCCCTCTCACTCTTCTCAGTCTTCCAACTTGTTTCTATAAACACTTCTTCATCAAATCTACAAGAAACAAACAGAGATACTTCAATTCTCTGTAAACTCTTCACTCTCTTTATTCCACCACAGAACAAAACCTGAGAAAGAAAAAAAAAAAAAAAGCACTTCATTAAGCAAGCAAAGCAACCCATCACGATTCCAACGTAAAGCACCGACTTTTTCCGCCGAAACCCGAGACCCAGATGAAGTTTTGACCCGATCCGTCATTTTCCTCAAATGGGTCACTCCAATTCTTCGTCGCCGTCCAAGCGCGGCCACGCGCGGCAGTGGCGGCTCTTGGACCTCGTCTCCGGCGTGTTTTTCTTCCTTGTTCTGCTCTTCTTCGTAATGGTCTTCACCCCGCTCGGTGACTCGCTCGCCGCCTCCGGGCGCCAGACGCTGCTCCTCTCCGGCGCCGACTCCCGGCATCGCCGCCAGATAGTGGAGGCGGTCGAGACAGCTGGGCGCGGCGTGGAGGCGTGCCCCGCCGATATGACTGACTACATGCCGTGCGAGGATCCGAGGCTGAACAGCCAGCTGAGCAGGGAGATGAACTACTACAGGGAGAGGCATTGCCCCAGGCCGGAAGACTCTCCACTCTGCTTGATTCCGCCGCCGAGCGGGTACCGGGTGCCGGTGCCGTGGCCGGAGAGCTTGCACAAGGTGTGTGTGTGTGTGTGTGTTGTGTTTTTGTGCTGACGGTACTTTGGAGAATTGGTGAATATTTGTCTTGTTTGTGTTTTGTTAATGAATTTAGGGTCCTTGGGGATAAACAACTTAATTATGAACTCATTGAATAAGGTTTTGATAGATTTCTCAAGGAATACTTTTAAGAAAAGAACCTAAGCTTCTTCCATTAGATCACTTAAGCTGGATTGTAGAAGTTCTCTTATAGCTTCTCCCAAAGTTGATTTTAACTGAGTAATCCACTGATTGATCCCTAACTAACAAATTAAGGCCCTCAATCAACAGACCTATCATTTTCATAAGCTCTCAAGGGAGTCTTTCAGTAGGGGTGTGAGTTGTAAACTCCCTTGTATGTGTTTAATTCCTATATAGATAAAAAGGAAACACTTGATTAAATATTTGTCACAAAATTAGTTCAAGCAACTTATAAACAATCCATTCTTAACAGACCCACCTTTGCATTGATTTTTGTAATAATTATTTAGAAGTCATTTATAAGTAATTGTGAATGTTCACACTTATTGTGTATCAAGATGAACCTTTTTTATTTTTTTAATTCCGGTGTTTAGTTGTTGGGTATGTTGACTGTTGTTGACTTAGAGGAAAGACTAAGGAGCTAGTTTTGTGGATTAAAGTTTAGAATGGGATGGGGTTTTGGTGGGGGTTTCAATCGGTAGTGTTTATGGTCCTTTTTGTGTTTTGGGAAGAAACTTGCATTTTCAGCTGCTTTTGGATCTGGGACCTTGTTGCCATGCCATTATGATTCTTGTAGTTGATGTGTCTTGGTGGTTGAAATAATCAATAATTGTACTGTTTGTTGTGGAAGAGTTCATATTTTAATGGTCCAGACCAAGATCACTCCATTATTACATGTTAGTACGTTGTTTTTGAAGGAAGGTGCCCTGATGGGTGTCTCTATTTAGAGTTCTTATTCATCTAACAGAGCCCCCCTGATGGCTGTCTCTAAATTTAGAGTTCTTATGGGTCTAAAGAATATGTTCATGTTTTGCAGTGGTGATTGTGGCTACTAAGGCCACATCGTATTTATTTCTACAATCCCATAGGACAAAGAAAATTCCCTTCAGAATAGAAATTCAAATACTTTGGAAGAGGTCTCTTCGGTGATGGTGTCACTTTATCTTAATCATGATGTAAGGCTGGCAGCCAAATTAGAATTTGGTATATAGTGTGATGAAATTTTTAACAAGATTGAATGGGAAAAAGGACAGAAAAGAGAAAAAAGAGGTTAAATTAGATTCTTGTGAGTGATCAATTTACCTCTATCCAATACTTTGTTAAATAGTCAATCTAAAGCCTATTGTTCTAGAGTAAATTTGTAATTCCTGATAGAGCTATGGGCAAACTATGTTTAAGTAGTTGTGTTGTGTATATGGACAGCATGAGGTTCCCCTGGTAGCTTTCTGCAATAGAAGCTACTAATTTTAACTACTCTAAATCTTAAAAGTAGTTTAAGAGGATGAATAGGAGATGGTGATGCGCATAATAGTTTTCTTTCTATATTTTCCACTTTTTCTCTTTCACATTTAACGAGGGATGTCCACAAGATGTTCTATACTGTAGTTTAGAATGATGATGGAATTTCTCACTCATGATTTGTCTATCCAAAACATTGATAATATATTCTGTGCAGATATGGCACAGCAACATGCCATACAACAAGATTGCTGACAGGAAAGGTCACCAAGGATGGATGAAACTAGAAGGTCAACATTTTATATTCCCTGGTGGTGGTACAATGTTTCCAGATGGAGCAGAGCAATATATTGAAAAACTTGGTCAGTACATTCCAATAAGTGGAGGTGTTCTGAGGACTGCACTTGACATGGGATGTGGGGTAAGAGCTGTTATACTGTTTTCCTTTGAGAACTCACTAGAATTTGTTGTTTTTAATATGCAAGCATATCCCATTTCTTTACAGGTTGCTAGTTTTGGAGGATTTTTGCTATCTCACAATATTTTAACCATGTCTTTTGCTCCAAGAGATTCTCATAAAGCTCAAATACAATTTGCCTTGGAAAGAGGAATACCGGCTTTTGTTGCAATGCTTGGTACTAGAAGACTTCCATTCCCTGCATTTGGATTTGACTTGGTTCATTGCTCTAGGTGTTTGATCCCATTTACAGCCTACAGTAAGTTCTTCATTGCAGCTCACTTGCATGTCTTCCGATCTTTTACATGCTTGTCACTTGCCTAATGCAGCAAATCTGCCTTGCAGATGCCTCGTATTTCCTTGAAGTGGACAGATTGCTGCGCCCTGGTGGATATTTAGTTATCTCTGGTCCACCTGTTCAGTGGCCTAAACAAGATAAAGAATGGTCTGATCTGCAGGCTGTGGCAAGAGCCTTGTGTTATGAACTGATTGCTGTAGATGGTAACACTGTGATCTGGAAGAAGGTTGCAGGAGAGACATGTCTTCCTAATGACAATGAATTTGGTCTTGAGTTATGTGATGAATCAGATGACCCAAGTCAAGCTTGGTAATTTCCAGCAGACTATTGCTAGTTTAAGTTATTTTTCCTCTTATGTCCAGCATCATATATAGTACTACCAGTGTATGTTGCCATTGTTAAAAGATCTTATTGATTACTTCAAATTCAAACTTAAGTTGATTGCTTTATAGGTACTTCAAATTGAAGAAGTGTGTCAGTAGGACATCTGTAAAAGGAGATTATGCTATTGGAGTAATTCCCAAGTGGCCGGAGAGGTTAACTACAACACCTCCGAGATCCACACTCCTGAAAAATGGTGTTGATTTGTATGAGGCTGACACTAGGAGATGGGTAAGGAGGGTGGCATACTATAAGAATCATCTAAAAATCAAGTTGGGCTCTGGATCTGTACGCAATGTCATGGATATGAATGCATTATTTGGGGGTTTTGCTGCGGCCTTGAAATCTGATCCTGTTTGGGTGATGAATGTAGTTCCTGCTCAAAAGCCACCCACTCTTGATGTTGTCTTTGACAGAGGCCTTATTGGAGTCTATCATGATTGGTGAGCTCTGATCTTTTTGTGTTTCTTCTCTTAAAAGGGATTATCCAGAATCTTTAATGCTCTGATCTTTTGGCACTTGTCTTGGAAAATAAACCTTCCTTTTTGAACTGTTAATATGATTTGAAAACAGGATATGTTGTGAGAAATTTTGTGGTTTGCAATGATTATTTGCATGGTATTCAGCTGTTTTATTTTGTTTGCGAGTTGTTTCCTTCCTGTACTCCAATTTTTGACTTGTTCGTGATGCTTGGCGCCCTACTTCGCTTGAAAATTACTGATCTCTGCTGTATTATGGATCTGTCAGTGAGTGCTAATAGATATGCTTGTATAAGAGATTCAATGTGTGTCAAGCTAATTTTGTTCTCATTTAAAATTTGTTTTGGATCTTAATTTGATGTTAAACTGCTCAATTAAACATAACATAAGACTTATTCAAATAAAACATCAGTGGTAAGATTTTGTGATTGTAGCGAGTCTTCTATGGAAAAGAAGTGAAAGTGTTCTACATATCATTTTATAAAAATAAAATCTTAAGCACATAAGCTCTTTAACTTCAAATTTTAATCTAGATCCTGCTTCTGATCTGTAGTCTAGTTTTTTGTTTAATAGATTTGAATATGATTTTTCAATTTATAATGAATGAATTTTCTTGGATCTAAGTTTTATGGTTATGTTCCCAGGTGTGAACCATTTTCAACATACCCTCGTAGCTATGATCTAATCCACGTAGCCAGCATTGAATCCCTTATAAGAGATCCAGCTTCTGGTAAAAACAGGTATTTCATTTTTAACTTCTAGTATGAAGTCACACCACTTCCGGTTTGATTTGGGATGTATATTTTATATAAAGGGACTGTACAAGATCTTGGTGATGTAGTGCATAATAAACAATGAGCTCACCTGCTTCAAACCTTCATTGCAGATGTACTCTTGTGGATTTGATGGTGGAAATTGATCGAATATTGCGTCCTGAGGGAACTGTGGTGGTAAGAGATGCCCCTGAAGTAATTGACAAAGTAGCTCGCATTGCTGGAGCCGTGAGGTGGAAGCCAACCATTTATGATAAAGAACCTGAATCACACGGCAGAGAAAAGATTCTAGTTGCAATTAAGACTCTGTGGAAGCTCTAAGTTACATTCCATTGACACAGCTGTGTAATTTAGGTAACTTCCCTTTTTCCATCCTGCATCAAAGGTGTCAAAGATATCCTCTCTATGCATCAAAGGGGTGGAGTTTTCTGACTCAATATTCTCATACAAAGAAGATACTGAGGTTAAGATCTGAAAGATGGTAAGACCCTTGTGCAGTTTTTACGTGGAAAAGGCAATAACACTGTTCATTATATTTTCTCTCAACTTTAAGGATGTGAGATGTAATTCAAAACTTCTTTTTATGGGAAAGAAATTATCATTGATTTTAACCCTTTTATTTGTGCTTTATTGTCAATTTTTGTCCATTAAATTTGACTAGTTTAGTTGGTACATAAATTAGTTATTTCTAACACAAGTATGTACTTAGAACTGAAACTGTTGATATATGTTAGTATGAAAAAAGTTCAAACTTAATTAATCGATATTAGAAATTCTAATTCAGTGGTATATTAAACTGAAATTAACTGAAAAAGCTTTAAAATGTTTCAGGTTTAAATTATTTCGAAGCACATTTTGCACTTAAAGACTCTCGTTTGAACAATCATACAAACAGCGTTCTGTCATGTTAATGCGAAAGCTACCATGAATAGCTTGTACCTAACACTTATTTTCAAGTCTGTACTTGTTTAAAACGTGCACCAAATAAGTTTATTATGGTAAAGCAAAAGATAGACGAATCTGAAAGATTAATTTCAAAAGACATTTCTCCGTTTAAACACTTTTAAAATAAAGTAAAAAAATTAATTTTTCAAAACTAAAATCACTTTAAACAGTATATAAAATAAAACAGATTTTAGAAATATTTATAGAAAAGTTATTTAAACATATTCTAAAATTGTATTAAAACACATACCCCCTAGAAGAATTAGTGCCACATTGAATGAATGAATGATTCTGAGAAGTAACTCTTATGTAATTGTTAGGGTGTAGATTGTAATAGATAAACACACTCATCCCTACAAACTCAATTTAAATAAATTGAGTTAATTCCTTTTAATGATCAAATAAATTCAATTTAATTCAAATTGATTTGATAACTTAATGGTTAGGTAATCAATTATTTGTGTTAAATCCCAGATTTAATGACTTAATCAAGATTAGATAAAGTGATAAATTTGATTAGATTGGATCCATGTACACCTCAAACATGTTAGGTAAAGTTTGTTTGGAGAAGTTTTTTACAAACAAATTTAAAGTAAAAATATTTTTTTTTCTAAATTAAGAATAATTTATATTAAAATAAAAAATTAAAATATATTCAAATGTAAATAAAAAATCATAACTTTTTATATATTTTTTTTCATTTGTCCAACAAGAATTAATACTCTACAACAATGTGCACCTTTTTTTAATGTCATTCAACACACACGCGTTCCATATATATATATATATATATATATATATATATATATATATATATATATATATATATATATATATATATATATATATATATTATTTTTTTTT
>Ga0099824_1009844_pt1 | contig 11572 bp, 11 predicted proteins | sample SiratrowhiteBW_FD_76837 | JGI IMG/M metagenome (GOLD analysis project Ga0099824, IMG submission 76837) | Root nodule microbial communities of legume samples collected from California, USA - Siratro white BW | ecosystem: Host-associated > Plants > Roots > Nodule | place: USA: California... | reverse complement strand
ATTTGCTTATTTTTAATTAAAATAGTGATATATAATACTTAAAGTTAATTAAACGATACCTTTGTACAATTTGTTTCAAATCGTTTTGTGGCTTCTTATGCAACGAACAAAACCAAACAATTGCATTGTTCACGAGACACACAAGCATCAACTGCCAATGAGACCTAAAATAAGAAAATGTATTAATAATGTAATATATTCAATATTGACATAAGATCAAAATATAAAGATTTGAAACTTACTGATGGATAATTGGGGCAAAGTAAATTCTCTTCCTCGATTCTGAAATCTAGTTTTGTATATAGGTCTGAGTCTCAATGAATTTATTTCCAGACCTTTGTAGACTTTGTGGTTCAAGAAATCCATAAATATCAGGATTTCCTGTGCTATAAACTAAATCATTTATATACCTGCATTGTGAAAATCAATGTTAGTAATAGGATAAGTTGATGAAATAAATAATTAGAAAACATGTAAAAAATTATACTTACATCATCCATAACTGAATTATATTAATGTTTAACATCTGCGAACCACTAACTAGTTCCATATGTCTTGCATCGATATATATAGTGGGACACTTTCAATCTCAAAGACAGATGCTTTCCAAGGAATTTGAGCTGGATTATTAAAATACTAGTGTAGTATACGAGTCAACTCTTGAAGTGGATTCACTTGTGACTCAGCTGGTGGAGACCTAGGACTTAAATCATGAGCTGGTGATTTCCCTTTACTCCCTTGGTCCTGTAATACAAACAAAATGTATTATTTAACATTAATTATGAATTTAAATAAGATTAGAAATATGTAGGCCACAATACCTGAGTCCTTTTAGAAATGGCCTGTAGGAGATGTGTAGGCCGCACAATAAATGTACCAAGTGCCTCTCCCTCAAGTCTGACCTCTGATGTGGGCACAGGCACCTCGGTATCTGCCTGTCTAACTTCTTCGACGACTACTCTAGCAAAATCATTTCCAAGAGGCACTGTATGGAGCGTCGAAGATGTGGGAAACACTCTCCCAATCGCCACCAATCAAGGAGGATCTGCAACAAATAATTTACACCGATATGAGGTATTAGTGTTGGTGTCCTCCTCCTCCTCCTCGTCTGATGCAGCACAACTGCCCTTTGTGCTAGCTCTCCCACGTGTAGGTAATACTACACCTTCCTGCAAAGGAGTTTGCTGCTGTGATAACTCCTCCTATTCTCTTCTAATTTCACGTCTCAACTCATCTTTTAGCTTATCTCATACTTTTTGTTCTATTTGAGAGGTCAATTCATCTTTAAGTTGAGACATCAATTCCTCCTTAAGTCGAGATATCTCCATGGCTATATTTGAATTTTGAGATGAGGTAGACCGTGGAGCAGAACCAAAATATTGTCTCACACCCACACCATAGTCATCAGTCTGTACACGACCGAGGTTTTCCTCTGTGCCCAGAGCAGTAGTCAATATATCTTGTCTTCCTTGAATGACAAAACTGCCCTGAGAACTCTGCTCCACTAGAGAATCATGTGAAAACAAGAATACAATATATCAACATTGTATAATAGTAACACATTACAATTCATGAGTAAATTGTTATTAACTTACAATGCGTTGTGCAATCTCATAAGCCTTAGTTGATGTCATCTGCCCTCCAGGTTTAGTCCTAGCCAACTTCCATTTCTCATGTCGACTAGGAGGGGATGGAGGAGAAATGACTTCATCTGAACCTAAGGCTTTTCTTAATTTTTGCAATTTTTTGTCCATTATTTTCTTTTCTAATAAATGATAGCCCCCTTCCCGAGACAACCGGTGGGGGGTGACATTCCTCTGCTGAATGTCTTGTGCTTTCTCCTCTTCTCCTACACAATAAATTAAAAATTTTGTTCCCAAGTCATATTATTTAATGAAATTATGATGGATAAAACAAACCTGCCAAGAATGGTCCTCTCTAGCTTGGACAAATTGTGTCTAAGTCTCTTCATCAATAGTATATTTCTCACATGGGGACTTTCCTTTGAGGTGACCAAAGATGTACCACTTGGTCAAGTTTGTCTTGAAATTTCTCCATTTGATAGCAATATATGACATAATTTTCTTCCTTATGTATGGAGATGTTTCAAACTCAAAGTTTGTCTCCAAAATAAAATAAACAAGTGATGAGACATATAATACATAATTATCATCATTAATGACTTATAATAAACTTTAAATGAATGACTTACAGTAAGATCCTGCCATATCATATTTTTCTCAGCTTTAGTGACATGATCCCAAGACGAAAGCAAAATAGACACCTTTGTACATACCAAAACACCCAAATAGCTATTAAACACGACATGATTAGGGCCTGAAGCCCTAGCTGTTTGAGGGTCCAGGTCTACTACAACCTTGAAACCACCAAGTCTACTAACAGTAATATCCCTCAAACGTGTAGGTTTACTCTTACCCTGTGAATCAGCCATGGCCTAAAAAGAACATAAACCTAAGATTAAAACTTACAAAATTAATTAAACTTAACATTAAATGCTTAAAATAAAAACAACAAATAATTAAACATTACTTTATCTTATTTTGGCAGTGTTACAATGTTTTCCCATATTCCTTCATTGTGATCAGTTCGTGTTGCATGTACTTCATCAACATCATTTTCCTTGTTGATAGGAGATACATGTCTTGATAATGAGTAGTCAGCATGTTGGACTATTGAGTCATCATGGTTCTCAAAATCATATTCAGTTCTCCCTTGTATAACAACTGACCACCTTTCATTAGAAGGATCTTTGACATAAAAAGCTTGTTTTGCTTGGTAAGCCATGCTGAAAGGATCTTCCTTATAACCTATCTTTGCAAGATCAACCAAGGTAAAACCCAAATCATCAACATGCACTCCTGTGTTACTATCAACCCATTTACACTTAAATACTGGAACTCTAAATTTGACGTAGTTAACTTCCCATATTTCTTCAATTACTCCGTAGTAACTTATTGTAGCCATAAAAGGATTGTTGTCTTTTGAACTAGCAAAGTGCATTGACTCTGCCTCAAGGGTGACACCACTATATATTTTCATATATTTTCTCTTCATGCACAACCAATACGGCAAATTATAAATAATTAGCAAAACAGGCCATGAACTATGTTTGCTACTTAAATTATCTTATGGATTCATTCCATCAGTTGCAAGACCAAGTCTGAGATTTCTTAGATCACTACCAAACTCAAGATATAAAGACTCGATTTTCTTCCATTGTGGTGAATCGGCAGCATGTCGTAACAACCCATCACATTTTCTTCCACTTGAATGCCATCTCAAGTTCTTTGCATCGTTAACATTGGCAAAAAAATGTTTTAAACGTGGTATAATTGAAAGATACCACAATACCTTGGCAGGAGGACTCTTTTTCATGTCATCTTCATCCCCGTCATCATCATTTACTCTGTATCTTGATACCCCGCATCTGGGACACTTATGCAATCCTTCGAATTCTTTTTTATACAATATACAATCATTTGGACAAGCATGTATTTTTCGGTACTCCAAGCCCGTGGGACACAATATCTTCTTAGCCTCATAGTGACTGGTCGACAATGTATTATCTTGAGGAAGTATTTCATGCAAAAATTCAAGTAATTCAGTAAAACTTCTATCAGTCCATCCATTTCTTGCCTTCATATTAAATAAATGTAATATTGCTGACAAACGTGTGAAACTTGAACAACCGGGATACAATTGTGTTAGTGAATCATCTTTCATAGAATCAAACATATGGGCTTGGTGGACACTCTCTCCTCCAATATCACGAATCATGTTATCCATGCAATCTTCAGAATATAGATTAGAATGTTCACATCGATTTTGCTCAGATCCAAATGGTAAGTCTAGAACTTCACCATGCCAAGTCCACGTTGTATAGTTCTTCAAGAAACCATCACAAAGTACATACTCTCGTATCAACTCAATATCTAGTCTTTTTAAATTCACACACTTCACACATGGACAATAATATCTTCCACTTATTGCTGCACCATTCCGTTTAGAAAATTCTAAAAAATCCTCAACACCTTTCTCATACACATCACTGATCCGATTATCATTTATCCAACCCCGATCCATCACTACATTTAGTTAAAGATTTTCATACACATTACTTTATGTCAAAATAAACTAAAACATTGTCGGGGATCGAACATCCCCGAACTCAACCCAAACGCCTTTCTTATTTATCAAACTATACAAGCATTCTAATATGCATTCTAATATTCAAGAATGCTAAAAAAAACACACAAAATTGTCGGGGATCGAACATCCCCGGACTCAACCCAAACACGTTTGTTATATATCAAACTACAAACAAATAGTATTTTAATAAACACAAGCATTCCAATCAATCAAGCACTTCAATATTCAACAATGATAAAAGAAAATACAAAATAGTGGTTCAATACATACCTCTTGTAGAGTAGTGGTGCAGCGGCGACGGCTTTTACAAAGAGATTATCTCCAAAAGGCAAATGCAGCCAAACAAACACTTGCAAAACAATCAAAACAAAACAAATAGTTCATAAAACATGTAAACGAGTGAAATGACACATAAAGAATGAAGAAACGAAGTATATAGAGCAATGCCTACCTTAAATGAAGCTTCAACGAGAGTGGCACCATTCAAAGCAACCAATAAACTGTAACGAAGGAGGAAACCACAAATGGAGGTGAATTGAAGCAAGAATGGAGGTCGAAAATGGCAAACGAAGTCTCGGAACAATGACGGAGGAGGGCGCGCAGTGGAAGAAAGGAGAAAAAGTGAACGAGAAAATGCACGCTGGAAAAATAAAGAAGGAGCACAACGTCGATTCCAACCTCTTAACCGACATTGTCCTCCATGACATCGGTTAAAAAGAGCCAACCGACGTCGGTTAAAAACCCTAATTTGACCCCATTTCAGCCCCAATTCACCAAGATTTTGTTTACTGCAAGCACGATGTCAGTTACTGGGCTATAACCGACGTCGTGAAACCTTCACACAACGTCGGTTGGCCTCTCCCAACAGACGTTGTGCACTCAGTGCCACCGCGTTTTTCGCAACATCGGTTTTTGGTTTAACGGACGTTGTGTTGACGACGTACAAGCCTATTTTTCTACTAGTGTAGCGCAAAACCAATACAATTGTTTCAAGAATTTCACAAAATTACAATGAATCAACGCATATCTTGACTCAAACAGGATCAAGAAGGGTTGAGAAAAAACTCCCTGATTTGCGCAACAAGAGAGGCCTGTACACAGTCTTGAAGCGATCCAATAGCACAGTACTTTTGGTCAAGATTGATTCTTCAAGTAAAAAGCACCTTTAAAAAATGATCTAAGAAAAACTCTAGGTTTTCTAAACAAAAAATGATTTTCTCACACTGATCTCACAATTGATTCTCAAAATCTTTTTTGTTTTCTCTTAGATGCACGTTAGAAAACTTTTTTGTTTTTATAAGAGAAAAGCCCAAGGCAGTTTTTGAAAATTACAGTTAATTTAGTTCTGTCCAGGCACGAATAAATTGATTTTACTAAACCTGAAATCAACTTATTTCCATCCAGTACGTTATTTTCAAAACTATTTTTAACCGAAGTTTTACCTTACACTTTACTGTTTGATTTACTCATTTTAGACCATGTGCTAGTGAATTTCTTCTCAAATGTTCATAGGTTCTGTTTCACCACCAATCACACACACTCACACACTCTAAGACAAAGCCTAAGACATACTTCCAACTTCTTGCTTACTTTGGCTTGCTTGGCTTCATCAAAACCTTTAGTATTGTGAGAGTACTAACAATCTCCCCCTATTTGTTGAAGACAATCCAGTGTGTGAGTGGCTTAAGATCTGCAACTGCATAAAAGAAACTAGTGAAAGCAATAGCTTGTCATAGAACTTATAACACATAAATGTTCATATACTTTCATTCATATTTGTTGTTAAGCATGGTTACACATGATTACTCCAATTCAACACAGAAAAGCATTACATCATCACATCATTTGAATTAGATTTTAGCCTAGAACTAGTTATGCAACAACAGCAGCAGGATTACATGCTAATCAAAATGATAACCTAAACCTAGGTAGACCTATGCAAAATATCAGAAAACAGACTAAGAACTGGGAGACAGAACCACCTAACAACAGAACATCAAATAATAGAACAAAACAGGACAGGTCACACACACTACACTAATTCTCCCCCTATGTTTTCATCAAATGGGAGATAATGCTTACGATATGTATGATTTACTCAAGTGGCTCATTCCAAGCAGCCATAGTAGCCAATTTGTCCAACACTGCCTTGATCTATTGATCCATATGTTCAAACTGAGTCATATTAATCTCTTGATTGTTCTTTTGCTCAGCAGAGATAGTGTCCAGTTTGTCTAATATGGACTGTGCAAATTTGGAAAAATCTGAATTCTGTCTAGTCTCACCCATAGCATAATCTTCATTCTCATCCATTGGAGTGTCACCAGTAGCTTCTCCAGTAGCTCCACCTTTAACATTCTCTGCAACATCAATAGAAGCTCCAGGTGCTCCACCTTCAACATTTTTGCAGCATCAGCAGCAGCTTCAATGGATTCTTTAGTATCTTCCTCTTCTTCAATTGGGAACCTCCACTAGTTATTCACTTTGATCAGTCCCATTTTGTTGAAGTTGGTGGAATTCATTTCAAAGGCTTGCTTTACAGGCTCAACGAGCTCTCCCTCATCAGGTACCTTGAAGTATTGAATAAACTTTGAGATGAGCACCACATATGGAATCCAGTAGTTCATTAATCTTTTTGCCAAATTTTGATGACTTTTCCATGTCCGGACACCACCGAAACAGGCTTGGAGCAGATAAAGTTGAAAATCGGGCCCAAATCACTTCGTTTTGCACCAAAAACATACCCACAATGTTAAGGGTGCAGTTCTTATCGTTTCCCATTAATACAACGATTAAATATTTCGGTCAAATTTTGATGACTTTTCCAGGCCCAGAAAGCACCACAGCAGGAAAAGTTGAAAACCTGGCACAGATGATTTGGTTTTGCACCAAAAACATACCCACACTGTTTAACGTTTCCTGTCCGTACGGCTGAAAAATGTTTCAGTCGAAATTTGATGACTTTTCCGGGTTCGAACGCGACTGGAACAGACCTGGAGCAGGCAAAGTTTAACACCAAGCCCAATTGACTCCATTTTGCACTCGAAACATACTCACAATCTTTGGACTGCAGTTCTTATCGTTTCTCGTTAGTACGGCTGAAAAATGTTTCATTCAAATTTTGATGACTTTTCCGAGTCGTGACACCACCGGAACAGGCCTCGAGCAGGCGAAGTTAAAAATCGGGCCCGAAAGACTCCATTTTGCACCCGAAACATACCCACAATGTTTCGGGAGCAATTCTTATCATTTCCCGTCAGTACAGCTGAAAAATGTTTCAGTCAAATTTCGATGACTTTTCTGTGTCCGAACACCACCGGAACAGAGCTAGAGCAGACAAAGTTGAAAACTGTGCCCGGATGACTCCGTTTTGCACCCCAAACATACCCACAATGTTTGAGGTGCAGTTCTTATTGTTTCTCATCAATATGGCGATTAAATATTTCGGTCGAATTTTGGCGACTTTTCTGGGCCCAGAAAGCACCATAGCAGAAAAAGTTGAAAACCGGGCTCAGATGACTTGGTTTTGCACCCGAAACATACCCACACTGTTTGGGGTGCAGTTCTCAGTGTTTCCCATCAGTACGGCTGAAAAATGTTTCAGTCGAATTTTGATGACTTTTCCGGGTTTGGACACGACCGAAACAGGCCTGGAGACGGCAAAGTTGAAAGCCGGCCCCGACTGACTCCTTTTTACACCCGAAACATACTAACAATGTTTGGGGTGTAGTTCTTCTCGTTTCCCGTCAGTACAGCTGAAAAATATTTCAGTCGAATTTTGATGACTTTTCCAAGTCGGAGACACACATGAACAGTCCTGGAGCAGGCAAAGTTGAAAACCGGGCCCGAAAGACTTCATTTTGCACCCGAAACATACCCACAACGTTTGGGGTGCAGTTCTTATCGTTTCCCGTCATTACAGCCAAAAAATGTTTCAGTCAAGTTTTGAGGACTTTTCCGTGTCCGGACACCACCGGAACATGCTTAGAGCAGACAAAGTTGAAAACTGGACCCGGATAACTCCGTTTTGCACCCAAAACATACCCACAATGTTTGGGGTGCAGTTCGTATCGTTCCTCGTCAATACGGCAGTAAAATATTTCGATCGAATCTTGACGAATTTTCCAGGCCCAGAAAGTACCAGAGCAGGAAAACCTGAAAACCGAGCACAGATGACTTGGTTTTGCACGTAAAACTCACCCATACTGTTTGGGGTGTAGTTCTTGTCGTTCTACCGTCAGTACGGTTGAAAAATATTTCAATCGAATTTTGATGACTTTTATGGGTCCGAACACACCAGTTCAGGCTTGGAGTAGGCAAAGTTGAAAATCGGGGCCAGATGACTCCATTTTTCACCCGAAACAGACCTACAATGTTTGGGGTGCAATTCTTATCATTTCCCGTCAGTACGGCTGAAAAATGTTTCAGTCAAATTTTGATGACTTTTCCGAGTTGGGACACCACTGGATCAGGCCTCGAGCAAGCAAAGTTGAAAACCCTGCCCGAATGGCTTGGTTTTGCACCTGAAACATACCCATAATGTTTGGGGTGCAGTTCTAATCATTTCTTGTCGGTATGGTAGTAAAATATTTGGGCCGAATTTTGACGACTTATCCGGGACCAGAAAGCACCAGATCAGGAAATGCTCAAAATCGGGCACGGATGACTTGGTTTTGCACCCGAAACTTACCCACATTGTTTGGGGTGCATTTCTTATCGTTTCCCGTCAGTACGGCTGAAAATGTTTTAGTCGAATTTTGATGACTTTTATGGGTTTGGACACCACCGGTTCAGGCCTGGAGCAAGCAAAGTTGAAAACCCGGCCCGAATGACTTCGTTTTGCACCTAAAACATATCCACAATGTTTGGGGTGCAGTTCTTATCGTTTCCCCTCAATACGGATGAGAATTGTTTCAGTCAAATTTTGATGACTTTTTCGGGCCCAGAAAGCAACATAGTAGGAAAAGTTGAAAACCGGGCACAAATGACTTGGTTTTGCACTCCAAACATACCCACATTGTTTGGGGTGTAGTTTTTAATGTTTCCCGTCAGTACAGCTGAAAAATGTTTCAGTCAAATTTTGATAACTTTTTCGGGTTCGGACACGACCGGAACTGGCCAGGAGGAGGCAAAGTTGAAAACTGGGCCCGACTGACTCCATTTTGCACTCGAAACATACTAACAATGTTGGGGGTGCAGTTCTTATCGTTTCCCATCAGTACGGCTGAAAAATGTTTCAGACGAATTTTGATGACTTTTCTGAGTCGGGACACCACCGGAACAGGCCTAGAGCAAGCAAAGTTGAAAACCGGGCCCGAATGACTTCATTTTGCACCCGAAACACACACACAATGTTTGGGGTGCAATTCTTATCCTCTCTCGTCATTACAGCTAAAAAATGTTTCAGTCAAATTTTGATGACTTTTCCGTGTCCAGACACCACCGGAACAAGACTGGAGCAGACAAAGTTTAAAACGGATTCGGATGATTCCGTTTTGCTCCCAAAACATACCCACAATGTTTGGGGTGTAGTTCTTATCGTTTCCCGTCAATACGACGGTAAAATATTTCGGTCGAATTTTGACGACTTTTTCGGGCCCAAAAAGCACCAAAGTAGGAAAAGCTAAAAATCGGGCAAAGATGACTTGGTTTTGCACCCGAAACTTACCTACAGTATTTAGGATGTAGTTCTTATCGTTTCTTTCGTCAGTACGGCTGAAAAATGTTTTAGTCGAATTTTGATGACTTTTATGGGTCCGAACACCACTGGTTCAGGCTTGGAGTAGGCAAAGTTGAAAACTGAGGCCGGATGACTCCATTTTCCACCCCAACATACCTACAATGTTTGGGGTGCAGTTCTTATCATTTCCCGTCAGTACGGCTGAAAAATGTTTCAGTCGAATTTTGATGACTTTTCCGACTCGGGACACCACCGGAACAGGCCTGTGTAAAATAAGCTTTAGACCGAGTTCAAGAGGGGGTGAATTGAACTTTCATGTCAAGAATGAAAATTCTGGACTGTCCAGTAAACAATCAGTTATGCATAGCGGAAGTTGTTAGAAATAAATCCAGAATATAGTTTTCGGTCTAGAGATATGTTATTCCAGAATCAAGATGATTAAACACAGTCTAGTAGATTTAAAGAATGAACAATAGAAATAACCCAGAAGCACAGTTGATTCGAATATATGTAAACAAATTCAGAACACAAACATACACCCAGAAATTCTTAGCGAATAGCAAGATTCAGTGATCAGTTTATTAAGTGAATGCAAGCAGATAATAAAATGATAAAGAAGAGAGAAGAAGAAATCAAGACACAAAGATTTATCCTGGTTCACCCTTCCTCAAGGGTTACGTCCAGTCCTTTGCAAACTAGCAAAGATTTCCCCTAAAAAGATCACAAGATCAGTTTACAACCCTTGCTCCCAGCAAGTTATCACTGCTCCCCGCAACACTCACACCTCACTGAACCCCTCAGCTAGTGTGAAACCAGTGCAGAAACCCACTGCACCAACACCACTTGCAACTCGCAAGCAAACACTGCTCCCCGCAGCACTCACACACTACTGAAACCCTCAACAGATGTGAGATCAGTGCAGAAACCCACTGCACCAACTCAATTACAAACTCAGTAATTGAAAACAACAAACATATTACAAAAACAGTAAGATCAACAATTGATCACACAGTACTTCTACACAGAACGTATTACAATGACTAAAGATCAAGTGTAGAAGACTTAGCTTTGGTCCAGAACCAAAGTCGCAAGAACCTCACTCAAGGATGCTTCAAGATTCACGTTCTTTGAGGTTTCTTGTTTTGAAAAGCTTTGACAAAGATGATTGCACAAAAGGGGCGCTATTTCTCACTTAGAATATCTCAAGGAATGCTTTTCGAAAATCTTAGTTATCTGAAAATGATAGTGTGAATTCCTTTTTATAGCCAAATCAATTTTAAAATAGCTTAGCTGTCACAGTTTCAATTAATTGAATAAACCATTTAAAAATATTCAATCAAACCAAGCTCAGTACTAGACTAAGCATAACTAAACTTAAGCAAACTTAAGTAAAACATGAAACACAACAAACTACAAAACATACATGGCAGACACGAAACACACACAATTACTTCTCCCCCATTGAGTTCATCAAATGGAGGGGAACACACAGAAAATGCAGTGTGACCACTAGTCATCTGGCCCATAAAACATCTAACCAAGCTTCCCTTGGATATCTTCCACTTGTTCCTCAAGATGTTGAAACATTGTTTTGGGTTCAGTTCTTATCGTTTCCCGTCAGTACGGCGCAAATATATTTCGGTCCAAATTTGTCAACATTTCCGGGCCCAGAAAGCACCAGAGCGGGAAATGTTGAAAACAAGACACAAATGACTTGGTTTT
>Ga0099824_1009833_pt1 | contig 11582 bp, 6 predicted proteins | sample SiratrowhiteBW_FD_76837 | JGI IMG/M metagenome (GOLD analysis project Ga0099824, IMG submission 76837) | Root nodule microbial communities of legume samples collected from California, USA - Siratro white BW | ecosystem: Host-associated > Plants > Roots > Nodule | place: USA: California... | reverse complement strand
GGTTTTAGTGACATACATTCCATCAAGGCAATTACAGAAAAAAAAAAAAAAAAAAAAAAAGGAAAAAAAATTTTTTTTTAAAATAAAAAAAATTTAAATAAAAAAAAAAAAAAAATTATTAATTTTTTTTTTTTTTTTATATAATTTTTTTTCTTTTTTTTTTTTTTTTTTTTTTTTTCTGTAATTGCCTTGATGGAATGTATGTCACTAAAACCTTGAAGATTTTGAAACTTAAGATAATACCAACATAGCCTTTCTGTAATCGAATCTTGTGGAACCTGTTTTCCAACATTAATTAAGTCACCGGAAGGGGGAAATACTGATTTTATTTATTATGTTACCGAAATAGTAAAATTGATTAGCAGGGTATAACTATTTGGTAACAATTCATCTATTTTCCCGAAACTTTAGTAATAGAAGAAATGCAGAGGATGTTGATCCATATACATTTCTGTAAGGTGTACACTAATGAAACCCATTCTAAAATTTTAGGGATTGAATAAACTATTTAGAGAAAATGATGAAGTGACTGCATTAACAATCTATTCAGGATGAATTCTTTCATAAAAAATATAATTTTCTTGGCAAATGATTGTAAAACTAACAAAACCAAAATTTGCATTGTCATCTTTTGGTGTGGTTTAGTACACACAGAGTGAACTTTGCGTTACTTTGGGAACAAGAGAGAGGAGCTTGACCTCCTGTATGGTCAATTCAGTTGCACACCGTTCACTATGTTCATAAATACCGACTAGGTTGTGTGCAATCCTACCTTGACTCAGAGGCAGAAAATTTAGAGCTTAGATACATGTTATTTATACAACAAATTTACAATGAAGAGAAAGGAAAGGTTTTTTATAATATGTAAATTAATGATGAGATTGAGAGAGGAAAAATAGTACTTTTTTTAAATTGCGGTACAAAGAATGCAGCACTAGAGCATATTGTTTATCCATCACATTTGTTTAAGCTCAATGTTTCTGTCTTTCTTATACTTTAAAATGATATCAGAGTCATTCAAAGCCATCCTAGTCATGTTTGTAGGGTTTATCGTGTGACTCACTATTAGGTTCCTCCTGGTTTCATACTCAAAGTGTCTAATATAAGAGAGTGTGTTGGAGATCCCTTTTTGATTAGAGATATGACTAAATTATATAGGAGGGTGCAAATCTTTTCTTATTAAGACGGTTTTGAAAGGTTTAGTTAAACTTAAATTTTACTTTTATAAGAGTAGGTTTCCTAAGTGCTTGGGTACTTATCAAAACATAACTAGATTTATGTGTTACCCTAATGCATGATTGGATGTATTATGATGTGAGAATTTGGGTATTGTTTCATCAACAATTAATAAGGCTCAAAATCTTGAGTAACTAGCTTCTGGTACCTACAACCTCGGGAAATATTTTACCATTAGTATGATTCAGTTTAACAAGAATATGAACAAAAGCTCTAGTTACTTAATTCATCGTGTCACAATACTAGGTTTAAGCCTACATATAGTTGTTTATTCAATAATAAGATGATTGGGAATTCGACGGCTTGTCCTATGGTTTATATGTTATTCAAATATTATGCTGATAAGAATTATCTTTTCCCAGTTACACGCACATGTAAAGGGTTCATGTGCGTTTACTCAGCCTCTTGGAAGGTGGTACAACGCCAAAATAATTGTGTTGGGAATGATATAATATAAACTCAGCTTTTTATATAGTCTGTGTTGAATATAACGGGCTTAGCTCATAATTTCTATTGTTCTGTTACTATTTTTACCTATAAATAAACTGTTTTATGTATTTTACCCAAAGAAGATTAATTCATATTTATTTATTTTTCTTTTATTTTGATATGTCTGTTCTCCAGAGTTTCTTAAAGGAGCATACCTTATTTCTGTGACTGCGCTTGAGCTTGAGTTTGAGAGTTGGTTGCATATAATTGATGAGATAATTGCTTATCCACATTCTTTCCAGCTTGATAGCCACCTCTCAATGCCTTGACTTGAACATATTATTTTCATCAATAATCTTATCTTAAAGACCCCTATCAAATGCATCCATTAGAGCCTTTTTTGTCATTGAAGAATTGTTTGTCAATCTTGCTGGCTCTTAGTGGTATTTGATTCAAGTGACCTGTTTTTTAATTTTGGGAAGGGCCTCTTGGTAATCCCCATAATCAGTGCAACTGGAAAACAACTCACTTTTAAATACTTGCCGCAGAATTTGTTGTCATTCATGCTTTGTAAGCCATTTCTTGTCACTTCTCCTTCCATGTGAACAGGAAGGGCAATCTATGGCTGTTAAAGGAACTTGTTGATCTATCGGTATTGACTGGTCATAAAAGAACACCTTTCAAGCGCCATGCCACATAGAGAGCCTGGTGCCAGAATAACTAGGGAAAGATCATATATATACACAGGACTGCATGTCCCTTGTCCCACACAATAGCTTGTCTTGTTCTACTTCTACTGTTTTGGTTGACTTCCAAAGAGCTTGCATGTATCCTTCTCAATTTTGGTACTACATATATATGTTTGTAGCCATTATGTTACATTTTTTAACTTCATTGTCATATCCAACAGTGCTGGGGTATGGGGTGATTGAAAGTGACTTTAGAGCTTGTTGTGGTAAATGCTGGACACAGTGAAGTGTTCACGAAAGACATTTTGTAAGGGAGGTTTTATACATCTTTTTTGTGGCCATATTCTCCATAGTTGACCACTTTCTGCCGTTTACCTGGTTTATTATAAAACAATGGGTTCCGAATAACTGTAAAAAACTATGTCAATGGGAAATAACGCGTTAAACGATGAAAGACCACTTTTAGAGCATATCCAGCACTGTAATTCAGAGTCAAGGTGAATTAATCACCTTACAAAACTCTGCCAAACTTGCATAATGGGAAGTCTAGACATAGTTGTTGGTGCATTTACCTCTAATACCCTTCAGTCAATGTTTTTGCAATCATTGTTGTTTGTTTTAAATGAGGTGCACTATATTTACTTTTTTTAATATTCTTGTCAATTTGAATTGCAATGGCCGACCCATTTTTTCTTTGCTCTTTCTTGACAGGGAACCATGTACAAAATTGAAAAAACAAATGAAACATATTGCAGCTACAGTTCAGATGTTGCGACTGGTTATGGAGTGGGTGCTTTCCTGTTTCTTCTTTCAGGTGAATCACTGCTAATGGGAGTCACAAAGTGCATGTGCTTTGGGAGGCCCTTAACACCTGGGGGAAATCGAGCGTGGTCCATTATATATTTTCTATCTTCTTGGTATGAATTCTAAATTCTTACACAGAAAGTTCTATTTTGCTTTATCGAAGAAGCTTAAATGTTGCGTAAGAGTGATATTATATGCTTCTGTTATTCAACTGAAAGGACTCCTTGGAGATTTCGTATATGCCTCATCTCTTACGGTTTAATTGTTTGACTTTTAACCTTTGCCTATAAATTTGGTCTAAGGTAAACCAACCTTTCAAAATTCTCGTAAACGGTCTAATGTCTTCTGATATTGAATAGACTGTCTAAACGGTCTAATGTCTGATATTGGAAAGACGGTCTAATGTCGGTTGTTAGATAGACAGTCAGTCCAGTGCACCGTCTAATGTGTGCTTCAGGGTGGATGGTCTAACATGTTACGCAATAGTATGTATTTCTGTTTTGCTTTGTTTCATTCTTCTTTCTACATTTTCTGTATTTAATTTTCTTTTTTCGTTTTTCAATCAAGTTGGACATGAAGATTGTTTTTCAAATTATTTTTGCATCTAAATCAAAGTTTCAAGACAACCCAGCTTAAAAATATCATTTTACTGTGATTTTTTACATGGTAAGCAACCAACTTAAAAATATCATCCCGACAACTTACAAAATATGACTCATTAAATAAAACACCACATGATTGTCATGGATCTCTAACATCATTCATCGTATTCACCTCACTTTCCTCATCTTTTATGCATTCCCAGGATCACTTTTCTGGTCGCAGAAGCGTGTTTGATAGCAGGTGCAACCAAGAATGCCTACCATACCAAATACCGTGGAATGATTTATGCTCAGAACTTCTCCTGTGAAGCCTTGCGGAAAGGTGTTTTTGTTGCTGGTGCAGTTTTCATTGTTGCAACCATGATTCTTAACGTATACTACTACATGTACTTCACAAAGGCAACCGCACCAGTTTCTCACAAGGCAAATCGGGTGAGCTCAACAGTTGGAATGGCTGGATATGCATGATGGACCATGGCTGAAAGGGTAACAAATTTAGTCTTAATTTCAATGGATGTCTCAATGATTATCACTAAACCGGTGATTTTCATTTGGTTTTTCCTAGTTAATCGGTGTTTATAATGTTCATGTGGATGTTACTGGTCGGAAGCAAGCTATATATACATATATTATAGTTAGGTAAGAGGGTCTCATCATGTTATTGGGTCTCAGATAAACTTGATCTTGAAAGTGTGTAAAATGTTTTTGAGGCTATGTTTACCTCTAATACAACTGGGATTTTTGAAAGATAATCGATTTAAAGATGAAGATGAGCTAGTTGGAGGCTTCATTTATTTTAGTCAAATTTTCTGAGAAATTAGTTGTTTGTTGAAAGAAAGATTAAGGATGATAAAATTGTGTCATAATTTCTCTGCAATTGTACAGTAGTTACCATTATGCAACTAATAGTTAGGCTTAAGAAGTTCCAACATTTGCATGATAATGTTAGTGTCGTGGAAATGGTATAATTTATCTCATTTGTAGTGTTCGTTATCTTTGTGAAATTCCTGAAGCTTTTTAAGTTATCGATTTCATTTACTTGAGAAGTGTTATGATAAATAATGACAAAAATTTAGTAAAATCAACTAAGCAAAAAGTAAAATAAATAATGAGTGGAATTGATTTTTTATTTGTTAGGTTACAACAATTTATTTATTCGTTATCTATCTGGTCTGTCATAGGTAAATTTACACCATCTATCCATTACAAATATTACAAAGAATAGATAGGATCAAATTTATCCATTTAGCTGCGGATAATTAATTATCTATTTATTATTTTCTAAATTCAACGGTTTCTATTAATATTTCATGGATCAAAATCAGTCCGATCAATTTTTTATAATTAATTTTCTTTTATACTTTAAAATCTCATAAGTATATTTTTAAATTAGGTTTAAAATATTTTATAAAATTAAATTTATAGAGTTAACTATTTAAAATTTCGGAGCTATATTTTTAATTTTTTTGAAACAATTTAAAATTTTATATAAAATATAATTTTGAAATTGATTTTTTTAATTGTTTTAAAAATTATTTCTATGAATGGTTTGGATATCCATCAATGAAAACATTATTTAATTAATTTTTTTATGGATCAAAATGAATTAATATTTTTTTTATACAATCCATAATAATTAAAAATAAAAATATATTTTATTCGTCTTTACTTGTTATTTATGAAAACTTATTGAGTTACATTAGTTGCAGGTCCAATTGACGAAAAGAAATTCACGACAAGAAAAAAAAAATAAAATTGAAAAGTGACAACCCATTATTAAAAACAAAAAAAACCACTATTTTTTTAATTAATTGTTTCTTATACTGCCACATTTGCTTCCTCCACCCCATCAGTTTTTGGCAATTTCGCCAACACCCTTGCCATAATATACAAAGGCTGCACCCCATCAGTTTTTGGCAATTTCACAAATGCCCTTGCCATAATATACAAAGAGAGAAATGAGATTTGTTGTGGTTTTGTGAAAATGGAGACGGGTGTTGGTGGGTAACGGCAGAAGAGCTACTAATGATGATGGGACGAAACTAAAGGGCAATAGTGACGAAGGGTAAAAAGGTGGAGGAGCGGGGCAACATGGAGGAGCAGGGCGACGACAGAGGAATGGCGGAGGAGCACCAGAGAAACTTGGAGCAACAAAGATCTTTTAAGAGTTAAGCTTTCTTTTTTGATTGAAAATTTTTATAAAACATTGGTTTGATTTGAATATATGTATAGTTTGAGGGATTTATTTGATTTGGTTAAGTGAATTTGATTTGGTATTGGTTTGATTTAGTGAAACATTGCAAATTTCGAAAAAGGCTGTCATGCGGTACGATAAGAGGGGTGAGATTTTCTTTTTCTACTACGAAAATTGTTTTCCGTAAGATTTTCAGAAAACATTTTCTGTAGTATAATTTTTTTTCAAAAAATATGGTTATTACGGAAAAGGTTTTCCATAAGGCTTTTACGGAAAAGGTTTTCCATAAGGCTTTTATGGAAAAGGTTTTTCGTAAGCTTTTCTGAAAATGTTTTACAGAAAAGCTTTTTTGTAAAAGCTTGATAGAAAATGTTTTCCGTAATGAACCATATTTTTGAAAAAAATATTATACTACAAAACATTTTTCAAAAATCTTATGAAAAACGATTTTCTAGAATGGCCTGTTCCTAAAGTATACAATGACTTCTGAATTTGCCTGTTTCTGAAGTATAAATGTAAATCACTAATGCTTCTGGAAAGCATATTTTGAAAATCTTTCAGATCCTAGATTTCGAAATACAACTACAACCTACCCCATCCAACTTGCCTCAGACGATCCTATGTTTCGCCGCCGCCACCATTGCTTTGCCACTGTCAATGACACCAAGCACCGCTCAAAGCCGTTATTGTCACAACACCCCGCCGCCACGATCACTGACAAAACACCTTCACCTTCCTCATGCACCTCCATCTTTCATTGTTGCAATGTTTTAACAAATATATAGAGAGGCATAATGGTCTTTTCAAATGGGCACTTTGAGAAATTTCAAAGTGTTTCGAAGTGCCTGAAGAAAGCTTGGAGATGCAGGAAGAAGCCGTCTTTGAAGTATCACTTCAGCCAGTCATGTAAGACTTTGAGGGGATCGATAACCAACAAAAACTTCATGCACCCCATCAATTGGGACCTTCACACCGTCAAAATTTGAAAATTCCAAAGTTATCCTTGTCCCGTTTATTTCAAAAGAAGAAGCTGTAGAGGTGGGTTTTCATTGATGGTGCTATTGGGATGAGTTGCAACGTTTCTGGTTACTATTGTGCTCCAGCGAGGCGTTGTTGAAGTGGTGGTGATATTGCAAAGACAATGTAGGTGTTGTGGATAAGTGGTTTATTCGTTTTTTGCTTGAGTTTTACAAAGATGGAGGTAACTGTTTCCGGAAATTGGGTTTCGGAAACAACTTCCAAATTGTAATTCCACAAGAAAATATATTAATCATCATATGTTTATTGGAAAGAATATTCCCCCTCAGCCTTTTTTGATTCAATGTAACACCTTGTAATCCATCTCCCTATGGAAGTATTACTTGGAGGTCCTGTTCACTATGTTAGATGTACCCTTTTGAAAGGTAACTACTTTGGCAATTTCGACGTCAACCATTGAACCAAGTCTTATGATTTCCTTTGTATTGTAGGTTAACGAGAGATGAAAAAAGATGGATGGGTAATTTGGCACGCATTGAAGGATTAATATGTGCATTCTACCTACATCGAGAAATAACATGTTTTCACCCATTATTTCAAAAACGTTACCTTGTTGGGAAATACAAGTTTCAGAAATTATCCTCGACGGGATTCAGATGACGAAGTGCAGTACACATTGTCAATTTTGAACAAATGTGGACGTCCAAGTGGGTCGAGCAAAGATCATTGGCTAGCAGATAAAGAATATCGTTCTACCCATGTTCACATCCTCATCAACTACGTCGAAGATGAATTTCCATATCAAGCTGATGAATCACCTGCTGACTTACCAGCTATCACAATTGAACAACTATAAGGTCTATCTGACATCTCCATTCTTGAAGTATTTGATGATGATCACATTGAACTAGTTATTGATGACACAGATGAAGATCTCGACCTCTCAAATGAAGTTAATGAACAAAATGACAATAATGACGAACAAGATATAGATTAAGAGTGCAATGACGTTTAACATTCACTATTGCTTATATACTAAATTACCTAAACCATTTAAAATTTCCACACTTACACTAATTTTACATTAATTAATTTTTTTAGGTAAAATGGTTAGGACTAGAGGCAGAGATGGTTCCATCGTTAGATGTGGCTAACCTAGATGTGGAGTTCCCACATCTATACATGGCCTACTTACTATAAACCTCAGACATATTCCTTATTTCGGGCTATTAGTAGGATCTGATGGTGAAAGCCCGCACGGTTCATCACATTCCTCCTCCCCATCTTCATATAGTCCCTCTTCGTATCACCCCACCATAGATATATTCTATCTACACTTCATCCCTCCGACACTTCATCACCATATTTCGCATCTCACCCTTTGTCATACGTTGATATAACTCACTAAAGGTGGGCTACACCAGTGTATCATAGTTATGATCTAGTAGACCCCTCCTCCTCTGTTCCTTTTATACATCAGACTTCGAGTTCTCCACTCCATCAGAGTTGGAGCGCACCAATCGACCGCACCACAACTCCCTTTAGCAGTCCACTCCTCCTCCTTTTGTACAACACACCCCTCCTCCGTTTGTAAAGGCTACCTCACATCCCATCACACAGTCCACCTCTCCTCCCTACATGCAGGCCACCCCTCCTCCCTTTATGCAATCCACCCCTGATCCCATAGTTGACCCTACACCTGATTGCTTTATCCATGCTGGTCCCTCAGTGTATCTACTAGGTACGATGATGATTATGCCGCAACTGCTCTTTCCCTCCATGAACTGCCTGCTGAGGAGGTTCGACGTGATCCTAGTGGAAGGGTCATCATCCAGTCCATGGGTAAAGGGTAAGTAATAACATTTTTAGAATTAATTACATTCTTTGTAAAGTGAATGCTTAACAATGTTACTTGTATGTTTTTTAGCTGGACACCAAACAATTATACTATTGAGGCTATTGGTCATTGCATCAAATCATCATTTAAGGGTCCCTATCATCATTATGATGTCATGATTGAGGAAGACTAACTTAAATGGTGGACAGACTTTAAGGTAATTTAATTTAAACATCAACTATAACTATTGTCGCAACTGGAATCGCGACGGGACGACGATCCGAAAAGAATTAATATAAATATTATTTGAAAATTTAGAAAAAGGAGAGTCGCCACCATAGTTTAAATGGAAAACTATAGGAAAACAAAAAAAAATTGAGGATAAGGCTAGTTTGCAAAAATCGGATCTAAGTCCGGGAGTCGGTTACGTGTGGGAAAGGTTTTAGCACCCCACAACGCCCGTCCTAAGATGGTACCTTTAACTAAACAAGTACAATGAGTGTGATTTTCAAAATTTTTACTTTCCAAAAGAGACAAAATGAAGATAAAAACAAACAAAAATATTTTTTTAATTTTAGGGGACCCGATAAAGTTTGACCTTGCTCCTACGTATTTCCATCAAGGATGGAAAATCAGGGTTACTTAGTTCTTTGGAGATTATTTGTTTGAGGTGTTTGATACATTTTTTTTAATTTTTGGAAGTTTTGTTATATTTTTGAAAATTTGGTATTTTTATATATTTTGAAAATTAGATATTTTTTTATATATTTTTATGAGAAAAATTCGTATTAAATATGTTTGACGCGTGCAGTCATTTGAATATCTAAATGGAATAATGAAACTTTTTTGAATTAAACTTCATATGACACGAGCGGTCATTTAGACATTTAACCGAAATTTATTTAAAAGTATTTTTATTAACAAAATAATATAAAAATGAAACCAAATAATAATATTTAACAAATAAAGCCATGACTATATTTATTATGGAGCCACTCTTTTACTCATTTATTCTCTTCTTTTTTATCTTCAATTTACTCTCTTTTTTAAGGTTATTAAATAATCCATTGCAGCAGTGCCCTATTTAATCAACTTTCCCTTTTTTCCAATCCATTGAATGCCAAAAGCCATGTGGTTTGCTTTTTATTATTATTCAATTCATCCTCTGTTTTACTTAGTACCGCATAAACAAAATGGCCAATCATACAAAGCCACCTAGCACTTCACTTTCTTATTTCACTTAATTGATTATTTTTTTATTCCATTCACTTACGTCACTCTCTACACTTCTTTTTATTCATTAAATTCTCTTTTTCTTTTAATCCTTTTATGTAAAAAGCAGAAAGCGAAAGCCTCCCACTCACTATCTAATTGCATTCTGTGCCACATTAATTCTTTTACTGTTTCATTCCCTTTTTTATTTTCACACAGCCTTATCTTTCTTTTTTTTCTTTCTTTATGCTCCAAACTTATAAACTAATTGGGCCAAATCTGAACCAAGCCCAAATGACAACCTTTTCAATTGAACCTAATTAAGTTTAGGAAAATTATACTTTGACACTCCTTTTTCTCTTACCTCCATTTGACACTCCGATGTGGTAGTGTCGTCCTGCGTGGCAAAGAAAGAGAAACACAGATGGTTTTCTGCTTACGTGGTTCATGTTTGTCTTTTTGCAAAGGGTGTCTTTTTTTATTTGCCATCTGTAAAATGCAGGGCAATTTGAGAGGGAAAAGCAGATCTCATTTTCTCATTGCACTCATTAACCCCGCATGCTCTGGAGGAGAGAGAACAGAGGAAACAACAAGATTTGCGTTCCTTCTGTAAGATTCACATTCCTTCTGCAAGATTCGCCTTCCTTTTCCCTAGCGTCGAAGCTTTACCGTTTGCATTGGTGGTATTAACCCTAAACCCTAAGCTTTCTTGGTATGAAACATGTTTGCTGTGTGTCGATGCTTGCTTCGTTTAGGGTTTAGGATTTGTTCATATGATTTGGTTTTGCTTGTTAGTTATGCATGTATGTGAAAAATGAGATCTTGCTGTGTTCTGGGTTGCTGGTGTCGATGTTTGCTTCGTTTACGGTTTAGGATTTATTCACATGGTTTGATCTTGCTTTTTGGTTATGTCTGTACATGAAAAAAAATGGTTTGTCGATGTGCTCTGGGTTGAAGGTGTCGATCTTTGCTTCATTTACGGTTTAGGGTTTATTCACATGGTTTGATCTTGCTTTCTGGTTATGCCTGTACGCGAAAAAAAATTGTTTCTTGATGTGTTCTGGATTGATGGTGTCGACGTTTGATTCGTTTATGGTCATGGGTTTGTTTACATCGTGTATGTTCTAAAACTAGACACAGCGAACCACTTAGGTGAACTGAGCTAACCACTTAGTGCTTTCACCACTCAAACAAATGCGTGTGTTCCAAAAGTACACACAACGAACCACTTATTTGAACTGAGCGAACCACTTAGTGTTTTCACCCCTCAAACAAATGGGTGTGTTCCAAAAGTACACACAGCGAGCCACTTATTTGAACTGAGCTAACCACTTAGACATTCCACCCCTGAGACACCTCTGTGTGTTCCAAAAGTACACACAGCGAACCACTTATTTAAACTGAGCGAACCACTTAGACATTTCACCCCTCAAACAAATGTGTGTGTTTCAAAAGTACACACAACGAACCACTTATTTGAACTGAGCGAAGCACTTAGTGTTTTCACCCCTCAAACAAATGTGTGTGTTCCAAAAGTACACACAGCGAACCACTTATTTGAACTGAGCGAACCACTTAGACATTTCACCCCTCAAACAAAT
>Ga0099824_1009832_pt1 | contig 11583 bp, 10 predicted proteins | sample SiratrowhiteBW_FD_76837 | JGI IMG/M metagenome (GOLD analysis project Ga0099824, IMG submission 76837) | Root nodule microbial communities of legume samples collected from California, USA - Siratro white BW | ecosystem: Host-associated > Plants > Roots > Nodule | place: USA: California... | reverse complement strand
GGTTTGTACAATCCGCAGAAGAAAAAAAATTTGTTACTGTTCTACGGTTTGTACAAACCGCAGAATAGAAAAAAAAATGTTCTACGGTTTGTAGAAACCGTAGAAGCATTTGCATTTTTTTCACTTCTTACGGCTTCTACAAACCGTAGACAAAAAAATGTTCTACGGTTTGTAGAAGCCGTAAGCAGTAAAAAAAAAGCAAATGCTTCTACGGTTTCTACAAACCGTAATGTCTATTACTTTTACGGTTTGTACAAACTATAGAGTTCTCTTATACACCTATGCACTTACGGTTTGTACAAACCGTAAGCTCTTACGAATGTTAAAATAACTACAGTTTGTGTAATCCGTAAGAGGCATAAATCTTGTTTCTAATCTTACGGCTTACAGAATCCGTAAATATTAAACTTCTACGGTTTCTACACGTGGAAATCAGAAAAAATGAATAACAGATACATCGACGAAGACGACGGTGGTTGTTTTTCAGCTACCCACAACCACCAACGGCCACCCAAAGTGCCTTCAACCCCCTACTCCAACACCGTAGGAACCTCTGCGACACCTTCCACCGCTGTTCAGAAATGCATCGCACCTCTTTCATGGAAAACCTTCTTTTATAGCAGCAGGGATAATTTTGTAATTTACTCATGTTTATTATTGGAATTTTGAAAATTATGGAGGTGCAGGAAGATGATATGGAGGTGCAGGAAGAAGCAGTCTTGCATGAGATAAGACAATACAAATTTAACAAAAAAAAAAATTCTCTCTATTATCATATTTTTGAAAAAATAAATGATAATCTATATTATGTGTAGCACAAAGTTATTTTGTTTATTTCTTAAAAACTTTAATTATAAAGGCAATGGAGACATTCGCAACATTCTGAATAGTTATAAGCCATAATTTGAATTTGTTTAGTTGGATAAAAAATTGAATAAATAGATTTTCATTATGTTTAGATTAAAAATATGCAAAATAGTAATAAATAAAGAACAGTTTTGCTTTTCTCTGAAGTCAAATGATTGAATAGAAAAGTAGTGAGAAAGAAAATGACTTTTTTTTTTTCATTTTTCTTCTCAGTATACATTTACCTTTAATACGTGTAGATCTTGCGGGTTGGAAAGAAAATAATAAAGGATTAAACATGATTGTAATTCCGTTTCGATAAAATACTTAAAATATTTAGTTATGCAAACAAATACTATTTTTAGCTTGTAATATTTTGATGTATTTAAAAACATTTACTTTGATACTGATAAATAACACTTTTTAAAATATAAAAATGATTAAAAATATCATGATGATATAACTTATAACAAGATCTAAAATAGATACAGTTCTTTGTGTACCTCATTTCTTATAAATTTACTCTTTTAAGTAATCATTTTTATAAATTTAAATAATTACCACAATAGAAAATCCTGTGCGTACATCCTCACTTATCCTCTTCCTGCTACTCCCTTCTAATTGGTTATATGTATTCTCTCCCCAATCGTGTAACTCCAACTTTCCTTTTCCTAATTCCTTCCCAATCCCATTCTTCAAGCATAACCAAAAAATCTATAATATCATTTAACCATTCCAAATTTCAAAGCCCAAAATCTTCAATTGGTCATTCTAGGTGTTATATACTGCAATCAATGGCTTCTTCAATCCCTAATGCGCCCTCAGTGTTGAATTGCCAGAGCTATGTCGGTCTCCGAGCGCAGCAGAGGACCTTCAACTTTTGCGTTCCTCGAACTGTCACGAAGTCCTTCCCTTCGCGCCTTTTCGTAGTGAGAGCGAGCGATTACGATTTCGAAGCTGCCGTTGTCGCCGGAAAGGTTCCGCCGGCGCCTCCCGTGCCGCCTAAACCGGCGGCTCCGGTTGGAACTCCGGTGGTCCCTACACTTGTGAGTCTATTCATTGTTTTTTGCATTACTGTAACTAACTCTGCATTGCTTCGCAATGGTTTGATTGGTTTGTTGGATCTTGGATCAGCCACTTCACCGGCGTCCTCGCCGCAACCGGAAGTCGCCTGCGCTTCGGTCGGCTTTTCAGGAAACGAGCATTTCGCCGGCGAATTTTGTGTATCCGCTCTTCATTCACGAAGGTTGGTCTCTTTGCACACGGTGATGTTTAATAGCTTAGGACTTATTGCTTATAAGTTATAAGCATTTTGAGTAAACACTGTTCTAGTTTCGTTTCGTTGTTCACTTCACGGTCATTTGTGCTAAGAATACTATAGAGGAAGTATTCTCTTGATTATTTGAGTTTGGATCATGAGAATGGAGTTTGAACTTACAGGAGAAGAGGATACTCCGATCGGAGCTATGCCTGGATGCTACAGGCTTGGGTGGAGGCATGGACTTGTAGAAGAGGTTTTATCTGCTACTGTTTATGTGTCTCTTACTGTTATGCATGACATAAATGAATCCCTTGTTTGCCTTGAGTTTTTTATTTTATTGTTAGGTTCTTCAATTTTAGTCTGAAAGATATAAAGTGAGTGGAGTTTAGGGATCTATTAGAGTGATTTACAAGTTAACAAAATCAAACCATTCACACGTAATTGTGAATCTGGGGTTAGAGACGTCTCTCTACTTCTGTTTTAAAACCAGACTGCCCCTACTTGGAGCAGAAAAATGTATACCAGTCATTTAACCTCAAATTAACTGCAAAGTCAGCCTGTAGAGAAACCGGTTAACCCAAAAACCTCAGTAAAAAATATAGTTATTAATATGTTATTTAAAAAAAATTATTAAAAAAATAAAAACAAACCTAAAATATTTATTATTTTTTTATTCTGTGTCTAAACTTATTATTAATGAAGATTGATGTCTATTAAGTATGATAACTTATTTTATTTAAAGTTTTATATACATTTTAAAGGCTGCTAACCTATAAATTTATGTTTTATTTTACTTTTTAGCATCATAAAATTATGATATTATGGTTTTTTAACGTTGTTTTACATATTATTTAACTACTATAATAATTTTATTAATACTAGTCAATTTCTATTCAACTATGGTTGAACAGTTGTCTTAGCTGGTTCAATGACCGGTTTGGTTTTAAAGATATAATTGTCGAACTACTAGACTTTCTTTCAGGTTTGGTTTTAAAGATATAATTGTCGATCTATTAGACTTTCTTTTGCAAAATATTGTTCGCATAAGTCTCAGAATTTTTTCCTTTTGCTTTAATGTTTCTTCTATAATCAAAGTAAAAATATTCTTTTGTACTTTGCTACTTCTACGATTTAGAACTATAGGTCAACCCATTAAGAGTGATCCAGAGGTAAATGTTTTGTCTTTGTACTTGATTAAAGACAAATTTACAGCACTGGTTGATCTATGTAGCCAACCCACCTAGTGGGAAGAGACTTTGTGGTTGTGGTTGTGTATATGTTTATAGATCTGGTTCATTGTTTTGAGTACTATTTTAGCTACTTTTTAGAAGTTCCATGTTCTTTCAATTTGATCAAAGAGTTTTGTCAGATTTTATTGTTCCTTTAAGTATCTGACCTGTTTAAATCATGCCTTTCTGGGGAAGCTGGCAGGTTTTGCTTGGGTACTTTTCTAATATAGTACTAATGAAAATACAATTGCTATTGCACTTGTGTGTCCACATTCTTTTGTTATATTATCTTATTTTAATTAAAACAATGTTGGAGAAGCAATATAGATTGCAGATTTGCATGAAAGAGGAAGAAAGAAAGACGTAATTGTATTGTAAAGCAATTTTATATGGGGTTATTTTAAGTTGATGGATAGTTTATTCCTACTATTTTCTTTTTCTTTATTGTTGTATACATGACAGAATAATAGTTTTGAGGTTCACAATATTGAAAATTTAAACTAAAGGGCAAAATAGGAATATGAAATTATATACAAAGTGGAGGTATCTCCATTATATGTTGTTGTAGATGTTATAGATTATAACTAAGGAGTAGAGACACACATGAAACCTTTTTCTTGTTTATATTCCTAAACTATGTGGGTGATGTTATTTTGACTATATCTTGTTTAACTCATTAAAGTTTAGTAATTTTCAATGGCCATTTTGTTCTTCAGGTTGGAAAAGCACGGGATGTTGGTATTAATAGTATTGTGCTCTTCCCAAAAATTCCAGATGCTTTAAAGGTTCTATTCTCTCTCCTATAAACTATAGGTTTTCAGTAGGATAACTGTAGCACAATCTAATATGACAACTTTTCCCCTTTAGTCTCCCACAGGAGATGAAGCATACAATGAAAATGGTTTAGTGCCTCGGACAATACGTTTGCTCAAGGATAAGTACCCAGACCTTGTAAGTGAACCGATTTTCATAATTTAAGATATATTTAGTGGTTCATGTAGAAAGTTAAGCCAATGACCTTTCTCATTCAATCTTTCTTCAGGTCATATATACAGATGTTGCATTAGATCCTTATTCATCCGATGGACATGATGGCATAGTTAGAGAAGATGGTATGCTATCAAATTTGTCCTTTATACTCGTAATTGGAAACCTGAGAAAAATGTAGAAATTATAGGTTTTTTTGTTGGTTCTCTCCATATTTGAATCAATGTTGTTATTTCCCACACCATATGGATCTCAAAAACATGGAGCATATGTGTCATATGGAGATATAAGTTTGGTTTGTTGGTAAAAGTTAGAGAGAGGAAAAGAAAGGGCATGGGTTCTAGGTCTTCTCGCTAACCAAAACTAACATTTTTGTTGATAAAATATAATGTCATACTGAACATGATTGCTTGACTTAATTCATGATAATTATGTGAATTTGAGGCATGGATGCTAAGTAAGAATATTCTTCAAAGATGATCTTGCTTTATGATGAGAAGTGGTCCTGAAAAAGTATCGAATTGCTCCCAATATTGTTGCACTTATTCCTCTTGCTTCATACCTGGCTAGATTTCTTAAGGATGTTGGATCACGGATTGCCCAAATGCCCTACTATAACACACCAAAACATTGACCAAATTAAGTTTAGTCCCAGATTTCACCCATTTAAACCTTGACAAAGCACATCCCTCCATTGCCTTCTTAACTGCGTGTATCCTCTCCCTAACTGAATCCCCTTCAACTGAAAATATTTCTCATCCTTGTTAACTACTTGTAGGCATCTACTTCAGCAAACAAAGGAATATCTATCGTCTCTTGGGTCAATGTGGTCCATATTTGAATCTTCCATGTTCTGACTCCTAGTGATGCATTTCTCCCAAGTCCCAACCATACTTTTATTGAAGAACTGGGTTGGATTTTCAAGAAGGTGGTTCAATCTTTTTCATTCTCGCTTCTTGTAGCTCACTGCAAGATTCTAAACTACTTCAAAGTTTCTAAACATCTCTCCCAAGAAATCTGTTGCTTCTATTCTTGCACAAAAGTGCACTTCTCCCTGGATCTTTTATTACTTTGGATAGAAACCTGGTTTCTTATTACAAGGAATAAGGTAAATCTCCCCTAAATATAGGGCTGCAGAATTTTGAGGGTCTGCACCTCTCCATACCAGAAGCACCAATTCTCTCACTAATTACAAGATGATATTTTTTCTTAACTCTATTTATGGACGGCTACGAGTGATACCCTTCGTGGACTGTAAATAACCAACTAATGTGTTATCTGACTATGTTTTGTTTTTGTTTCCTTTTGGATTAGCAGATAATTAGGACCACAAGAAGAGAATAGGTTTCTACTTTTGCATTTGAATCACCATCATATGGGTACCCTAAGTTTTATGGTAGGATGTCTACCTACTTATAAGCTAACCTTAAAGTATTTTTGGATCGCAAATGAAATTATTTGCAATTGAAATGTGAATAGAATTGGGAATGGAGTTGCTTGGAATGGTAAGTATGTGCAATGAAAATATACATCAATATAAATAAAGCTAGGCTAATCGAACACGGCATTATATACAACAGACAAGGTAAGAAAATGAGTATTGATTCATTTCATTCTGCAACGAATGGTCATTTCTGATTCTGTGGAATCAAGACTCAGTGATTTTTTTTCCCATGCTACCCATGAAAAAAACTGAAATGGAATCGGAATTTCCCCTTTGCCATTAGTAGTGACTTCTATTTTTAGTTTAGTACTTGTTGAATATGTTTAGTCTGTTTTTCCTTTATTCCAATAGTATTATTATTCAAGAAGAAAATGAGCATTGATTCATTTCATTCTACAATGAATGGTCATTTCTGTTTCTGTGGAATCAAGACTCAGTGATTTTTTCCCATACTATCCATGAAAAAAACTGAAACGGAATTGGAATTTTCCCCTTTGCCATGTAGTAGTGACTTCTACTTTTAGTTCAGTACTTATTGGATATGTTTAGCCTCTTTTTCCTTTATTCCAATAGTATTATTATTCAAGAAGAAAAATATTCTTTCTTTAGAAATAATTGCCATCGATCTAAAGTGTAGTATGTGTCTCTATTTGTTTCCATGAATCAACTTTAGTTGGGAAAGAGTTGGACCTGATCTGGATGAGTTTGAAGGAAGTGGTCCTTCTTCATTAATTAAATTATATATCCTTGATATCCTGTAGGAGTTATTATGAACGACGAAACAGTTCATCAGCTGTGTAAACAAGCTGTAGCCCAGGTAATGACTGTGTCCTCTATGTTCTTTTTCAACTGTAAGCTGATACCAATTATTTTTTTCAGATTTCCTGAGCACATTGATAATCTCCAGTAAGGCCTTAAACGTTCATTTACTTCCAAATAAATTTCATTTGTTTCATTTATGGATGTGGTATCAATTCATGTAAATAATGGGTTCAACATGGTGGTGTCGAGATTATAAGAATAAAATAAAAGAGGAAAAAGCCAATGCTTTAGGGATATTAACGGTTGATAATACTGAGAAAATCATCATATGCTTTTATGCTCATTATCTTGACAGTTTCCTTGCTTTGTTTCTCTATTACATCATTAACATCATGTTTGTCTCTTTCTTTTTAATTTACCAAAAGGCCCGAGCCGGAGCAGATGTTGTTAGTCCTAGTGATATGATGGACGGTCGGGTAGGAGCACTGCGTGCAGCTCTTGATGCTGAAGGCTATCAGCATGTTTCTATAATGTCCTATACAGCAAAGTAATTTTTACTTGCCATTTCTTTTTCATATCTAATTTTCTGTCTATACAAGCCTGCACTGGAAATTACTGAAGACCTAGTCAGCTATGGAGATCTACACATGCATCCAAAATTAGAAATAACTACAGTGAAAATAAAAAAGATAATTTGAAAATTGAAACTCTAAAATAACTAAAGATGTAGTATTATATTTCATTGATCCATTATAACTTGAAAGAATGAGTTTATGGAGAATCTAGAGCTAGTATCAAACGATCTCTATTGTCTAGCATAGGTTATTCAAGAGATCCAAAGTGTGTGGGGTATTGATTCACTTTTTTATGTGAAACAGTTCCAACGTGAACAAGTTGGTTTCTTTCTCATCCAACGTATAGTTTTATCATTCTTACTGCCATTGTTATGACAGTCTCACTCATTTAGATTTGCCTCTTCTTACTGCCATGAGATATCTCACTACTTTTGCTAATTGTTACTTAATGAGTTTATTCATTGACAAACAATTCTGTAAGAATATAAATTATACTTAACAAGATGGATTGATGGAGGTTGTTATTGGCTTCATCCACCTCCTTTTTGTGTCTGGTACATAATTTGGTCCAAAACAATGCCATTTATCTATTGCGAACAGGTATGCAAGTTCTTTCTATGGTCCATTTAGAGAGGCACTAGACTCCAATCCCCGGTTCGGAGACAAGAAAACGTATGTATCATCTTGAAATTGAACTTACCATTTTATATCAATATTACAGTACTGATTCTTGGTTTGTTCATAAATATGGCTTGGCTGAACAAAAGTTATCAGATGAACCCAGCTAATTACAGAGAAGCTCTGACTGAGATGCGGGAGGATGAATCGGAAGGAGCTGACATTCTCTTGGTTGGTTCACTTTTTTTGTGTGTGCTTGGGCGCAATTTATGCTCACTTTTACCTATACTATTTTTACAAACAAGAACAAATGGATTTGCAGGTGAAGCCTGGTCTTCCTTACTTGGATATTATAAGGCTGCTCAGGGATAATTCTCCTTTGCCAATTGCAGCATATCAGGTTCTTTTCTCTGCCAATTCTAGCACTAAGCAAAATATTTCTGATTAAATGTTGATAAAATATTCAATAAATTTTATCCGGTGAATTCTGCATTAAGCTTGCTGCAAGCGACAAAAGGCTATCATTTATATAGTAGACAAATATAAACTCTAATTTAATCAGCTGAGGTACAAGTTTATGGGTGATTTAACAGTTAATGGATGCGGTTACTCTTGACAGTGATATCCTAAATTATCATGCCTTTAAAGCTGGGAATAAAAGGAAACCTCTGCATACTTTTATGTGAAGGAAAAGATATAGTTCTGTATAGTTTTAAAACAAGTTTGTTTTGCTTTATCATCTTCACCACCCTTTCTTATTATAATTCTTCATTCGTGAAACAGGTTTCTGGTGAATACGCAATGATAAAGGCTGCTGGTGCTCTCAAAATGATAGACGAAGAAAAAGTTATGATGGAGTCACTGATGTGCCTCCGAAGGGCCGGCGCTGATATCATCCTCACATATTCTGCTCTGCAAGCTGCCAGATGTTTGTGTGGAGAGAAGAGGTGAGAGATTCTCCAATCATGGAAAGCATTGTTCACAGATAGACAGGTGAGATTCTCCAATTATGTAGAAGGCTGAAGGCTGAAGGGACTCACTAATACCAGCATGTTAAGCTGGAATTTTGTCAGTTGTAAAATCGTATAAGAATGACTGAGGTATGTGTATAGAGAGACAAATTTGTAATAAAAGATTGTGATGTGGTGTGGCTTATGCATTTAATAACCCAATAGAAAAAGACACGCCGCTGTTTGTAGCGTTAGTGTAACTTCGCCTACTGAATATTTCGTATTGGAATTTGTAGGTAGTAAAAGATCGCTGATAACACCAATAAGGTGGCTTTCTGAGATGCGGATGAACATTGCTTTTAAGAATTTATCTGCAGTGTTGCACAAGCCTCTTAAAATACACTAGGAAGTTCTTGGATAGTACCAAGAAAGCTATTTATAGAAACTAAAGACTTAATTTGAGAATAGAATATTTTAGAATGGATTTTGAAGTTTTTTGAAAAACTTATTTTATAATGCTAAATGATGTTTCTAGATGAACTTTCCCAAAAGAGTATTAAATTTGTTGCCAACGAAATAGATAAATTTATTGTGAAGGTGAAGCGAGGTTTTAAAACCCCTAATGGACAATTTAGTAATAGAATATTTTTCATATTATATTAGGTATTTGAATAAAACTGGCAGGTTTCAAAATATGGCGAGATTTCATAGCATCCATCCATTCGTCTACCCCTTTTTACATTGAGGGCATGAGATTGAAGTTTACGCTACAAAAGCCATTTCTTGTTAAGAGGACGTGCTTAAACGATTGATTTCGTTAAGAATGTATCAAGTAAAATTTACTCAAATTAAGTTATTATTTACATCACGCAACAAATGAATATAGTAAGAGTGAATTTCTTTTACTTTCAATTGTAAGTGTTTGGTCTTTTAACCCTTGACTTCGCCAAGTCTATTATTTAGTTTATTAACTTTGTAAAAGTGGCGTTTAATTTAGCTTGTTTAAGAAGTTGTATTGACATTAAAGACTAAGGAAAATGTTTAAATGTAAAAAATACAAAAGTGAAAACATTATTATATAAAGGTAGAGAATAGAGTAAAGATTTTATAAACTTAAACTAAAGTGACAAACACTTACAATATCAGGAACTAAAGTGAGAATTTACTCCTGTAAGAAACATGAGAAGGATGAGATGTGATGTGACAACAAGAGTAGGGCTTTATCTATTATCCAACATCTGATTAACCATGTTCAATGAGGTACCTCTCTGCAATAGTAGCATGAGCAGCAGCACCTATTGGTAGAACGTCTTCATCAATCATGAAATATGGAGAGTGGCCAGTGTGAGTAGACCCCAGAGTTTCATTCCTTATCCCTATGTAGAAGAAAGCTGAGGGAACCACCTCGGAGTAGAAGGAGAAATCTTCAGCACCCATCATAGGTGGAACTACCCTGAAATTCTTCTGACCCAGCAAATCAATAGATACCTTCTTCACATGCTCATACATTCGCTCATCATTCACTGTGGGAGGATAAATGGTGTACTCCTTTTCAAAAAAGTCAACTTCTGCCGTGCATCTGTACACACTCGCCTGTTCAACAATAACCTGTTTTGGAAAAATAACAATTCTCTGTTCACTCCACCTTAATTATAGGTAATAAGACCTATTCAACTTTGTCCTTCAACCTTTTTTCAGAATTGGTTTATTTTTCATTGTGTAATTTTAGTCCATCCATAAATTTTTCATCTGACATTTAACTGAAATGGTAAAATCACACTATTACATGATTACATCAGCATTTTACTGGCACAACTGCATTTTTATGTGAAGTTAAAATGGGGCAGTTACCGACCTGTTCTATTCTTTCAAGTAACTGGTAAAAGCTGGTGTTAGAGAAGGCTCTGAAAGTCCCACCGAGGATCACTCTGTCTGGTATCATGTCAAGGTTGTTGCCTCCATTAAACGAAGTTACAGAGACAACCTAAAATTTGTACTTGTTAGGAAGTTATGCGAAAAGACACATAAGTGGAGATTGAAAAGACACATTGGTAGGATGCAAAACCTGAGAATCCAGTGGATTCGATTCGCGGGAGACAATACCCTGTAAGCTGATAACAGAAGCTGAAGCAGCCAAAACAGGATCAACAGAACGGTGAGGATCGGCAGCAAAACCCTTTTTGCCGCTAATGACAGCTCTGAAAAACCCACAACCAGCAAGGAGAGGCCCAGGCCTTGACCCAATTATACCAGTTGGATGTTCATGGGATACATGGACTGCAAATATTGCCTCCACGTCCTCCAAAGCACCATCTTGCATCATTCGTTTTGCTCCATTACCAGCTTCTTCAGCTGGCTGGAATATCAAAATTACAGTTCCCTGTCATGTACAGAACATCAGTTGAGTAAAGGGATATTTAGTGATAATCATCATCTTTCTTTGTTTTATTATCTATTTTTCATACCATGTAGACATCAAACATTGCTTTTATTAATTAAGATTGTGAGTGAGATAATAGTCACAACAAGATTCATTGGACAATGTCCTTGCATTTAATAAGTACGGTATTGATTTTAGGTTACACGAATATAAAGATTGGAAACGACATCACATCTCGCGTTCTGAATTCAACTTTTCTATCATCTCACACTCAACTTCCATCCGTAACTTCCAACCCAACTACATCCCCACCAAGCCCGTACCATTGCCCCATCATTTTAATTACGTTTTCTCTTTTTATTCTTTTCCTTCTTCATAAACACATGTAATTAGGTTGAAATACATGATAGGAAAGATAAAATCTAATTTTAAAAGTATTACAATTCATCACATTGTTACTCTTTTTTTTTTTTTTTTTTTTTTTTTTTTTTTTTTTTTTTTTTTTTTTTTTTTTTTTTTTTTTTTTTTTTT
>Ga0099824_1009827_pt1 | contig 11591 bp, 6 predicted proteins | sample SiratrowhiteBW_FD_76837 | JGI IMG/M metagenome (GOLD analysis project Ga0099824, IMG submission 76837) | Root nodule microbial communities of legume samples collected from California, USA - Siratro white BW | ecosystem: Host-associated > Plants > Roots > Nodule | place: USA: California... | reverse complement strand
TTTTTTTAATATTATTTTTTTTTTTTTTTTTTTTTTTTTTTTTTTTTTTTTTTTTTTTTTTTTTTTTTTTTTTTTTTTTTTTTTTTTTTTTTTTTTTTTTTGTTAATATTATTGATTAGTTACCGGGGTTGTTCAGGTCATATAAGTCAACATCAAAATTAAAGTTAAGGTGTAAATGATAAAAAGAAATCAATAAATGTTTGCGATATTGGCTAGAAATGAGCTTTTTTTCTTTTAGTAAACTAGAAATAAGCCTAGGTAAAATACTACTTTACTCAATCAAGCAAAATTATCACACTAAGAATAATATATATATATATATTGTGGGAACTAACATATATAATATTTTTTATTATTTTTAATAAAATATTTGTACAACTATTTTACAATATGACTAACACAATAAATTTATGCATAAATTATTTAAAATGATAATAAGAACTAAGGATATAATAGAAAAATAAATAAATGTGTTATTCAAAATCTAAGACAAATATAAAAACAATAATTTTATCTAGACAAAAAAAAAATGAAACGGGAAAGTTGTTAGTTCCTTTAATATTTTTGTTTCCATACAATAAATAGTTACTTTTACTAAAATATCCTTAGTTAATTTGATTGGAGATGATGCTATAATTTAAAGATAAAATATCTTTGAAATAGTAGGATTATATAGGACTACTGGTTAAAATTTGATTATATTTAAATATACACTCTTTTTAACTTATATTTGAGTGGAGTAAGGTTTTAATTATAATTATTAGCTCAAATACTAAGGAGGTTATATATATATATGTTTAAATTTTAACTTTAAAGGCCCATGAGATAGTCGGCCGAGCCCATAAGGCTCTGTGGACTATTTCACCCTTTTCGTACTGTGAACTTATTTTGATCTTATTATACATTTACAATGACTGTATGTAGTTTCTCTTATGTGGATTCTTGCATATTTCATCAATATACAGTAAAACTTAAAAAAATAATTTAACTATAATTTTAATTATTTTTATTTTTAAAATAAATGAAAAGGCCTGAAAATATTTCATGAATTAATGATAGATAAAAATAACTTAACAATAAAGGGGATAGAATATTTCTTATGCCCTTCTAAGAATAGAAAAAAATATGAATATACATATATATATATATATATATATATATATATATATATAATTTTATAATAAAAAGTAGGAACGCACAGGTGTGTTGGTAGATACAGTGTTATACATCTGCAAGTCCTGTTGATAAACACTGACAAAACTATTTGTTTAAATCATATTTCGATATTTATTAATTGTAGATCTTTTATCTATTAGTCGTGGTGCTTTCGTTATCCTTACAAACCACACAAATGATATATATTTCTAAAAAGGAATCATGTTTTAAATTTGGGAGCTTAAAATATAAAAATAGTCTTATTTCAGGGGCTAGAAACGTATTAAAGCCGACAAAATATTAAAATTAGACAAAAAAAAATATAATTATTCTTTTGATCAATATTGTTATAATGTTTTTTTATAACTCCAATACTTAACATTCCTTTTAATATCATTGTTTTTTAAATTCTTTTTTTAGTCTTCCTTGTACGTAGAGATTAAAATCTATGTAAAAACTAAAAATATTAAAAATTATATTTATACAGACTAAAATAAAATACTCCTAGTTACAATAACTATAATTAAAACTTTAACAATTATAATAAGTAAATAAATAAGTAATTCAGAAGTTGATAAGAAAAAAAGCAACCTAAATGTAAAAGTTTGGAAGAAATAAGGACTAAAACTAAAAATGAAGAATCTTTTTGTTAGAAACTAAATCTTCTATGAAATGGCATAGACAACATTACTACGTTACAATAGCATGATTATCCTATCACAGTAGTAGTTGATGACAAACGAATATAATTGTAGAAGGATGCAAATTAAAAAAAAAAAACATAAAAATAGAAACTAAATTGATTTCTTTTTTTAAAAAATCAAAGTATAAATACGAAACAAATGAAAAGTAATAAAATGGCCCTGAATTAAAAAGTAAACAAGGTGACGAAAGTGGAATTTTCAATAAAACATATACGTAGATAGGTAATTATATACCAAACAGACAACCCTAAATTTGGTATATATTACTCACATGTTCATTGTTTGTAATCTCTTGAGTACAGGCCCCATCATCTTCCAAGGTTGGTAAATCTGCAAAGAAAAGGTGGGACCCAAATGGGTTTTCTTCTGCTTCATGATCCTGCACTAAATAGGAAGTAAAATCTATCAATCGAAATGTATTTTTTATAATCAAACAACAAATCTATACTCATTCATTCTGTTGTTCTTCAGCATGGACCCACTCCACGTACTCTTCCATGCCATAAAACCTGTCCTTCACAATTCACATTCTTTTCATCCACCACACAGTGCAAACAAAATTAACCTGTGCTCTCAATATTTGTAAATAAGACACCACTACAATGTGGTTAGGTTGTTTTAATTAGCTTTTTGTCACAGACCAAAGGGAGTGCAATGGTAAGGTATAAAGATCCATCAATGAAGGGTGTACCAGCACACCTATCACCACAATAATTATTAATATCAAGGATTAATTACACATGCAGGCTTTACACGATTAAATTGAAGGGAAATAAGAGCTGTGTACAATGTTGTCGACTGTCAAAAGATGAGCCTATTCTTATTCTTCAGTTTGATCTTATTTTTGGCATTTTTGTTAGAACATGCTTATGGTGAACATGTTCCTGCAGGTTTTCTCTTGAGTTCCAAGGTATTAGCAATGTACAAGGATGTTTTTAAATATGTAATGATAAAAAAAATGGTGATAAGAATATTGGAAGGTATGTGTTGGGAAATTGAAGAGGATAGGGTTATATGAGGAGTTAATACAATGGTGACCTAACTGTGTCTTACAATTAATGTATTGGTATTGATTTTATTCCAATGAACGTATTAATATCCATAAAACGATAGGAACCTACCTCCGCTTTCCAAATTTTATTACAAGACTCTGCTTTGCAGGTAGTAAGCTCTGCTACCATTATTTCCTTATTATACGTGCGCCATCCAAGAATTAATGCATTGTCTTGCTGACAACTACGTACCAGAAAAAAAAAACTAATAATAATAATAATAGAATTGACTTCATAATTAATCAAATTTGATATGTCGATAAACAAACTTATGAGAAACTAATATTAAAGTCAATAAACAATGCGATGACTGACTGAATGTAATTTATGAAAACATTTTAACAAACGACGTGACTTTAAACTGTTTTTTAAGGATTGAAAAACGACTTCTTTTTCACAAATTTTAATATATTAAAAGTTATACTTTTTTGTATTAATATTTTTATTCATGAGCAAGTGGTACTCCTTACATAACCCAAACTTACCTTTATAACAAGACGAGAGGGAAAAAAATAATAATAATATAATGATAGAACTGAGAATAATTTATTTTGAATGATAGAACTGAATTAAATAATATAATGTTCAACAATTTAATTAATTGAGTGGATAATTGAGAAATTGAATATAATTTCTTAATTAATTTTATGTATAAAGCTTTAAAGCTTTATAAATATAATAATTTAATTCTCTTCACTATCCTATTATTGTTATTATTATTATTATTATTATTATTATTATTATTATTATTATTATTATTATTATTATTATTATTATTATTATTATTATTATTATTATTTCAAAGCCTTTTCACTAGCGCATTCATATTTATACTTCTTATATTAGATACTTTTTCATCAATAATATTTATTGTCAGAAGCATAAGATACAAACTTATTTTCAGCAGTACTCAAAATTTCAAAATTTTGCTTCAATTCTTTTTTGACTTAAATGCCGAGAAGTATGTTATCCAAGGCACTAAAATTTATGCTCCAAGTTTATTAAAGTTATTATCTAGTTCAATAAATATTTTAGGTCAAGTTACAACGTTACATCCGTTTGTACAAATATTTTTGGCTAGATCTGATAAATATTTTCGAGTAAATTATAAAATTAAGGTATAACTAGTTGGATAAATATAATTAGCTAGATTATAAAGTTGCATTTAGATGGATAAATACTTTGAGACTTTCAACAAATTGGTGTAATATTTTTCAATATATCAAAATAGATAGATTTTTTAAAAAATTGCAAAAATGGTTAAATTATGTATGAGAAATACGAGTTTAAAATAAGAAGTCGTGTTTTCAAAACATGATTTCTGCATTTTTTTTTCTAATAGAGTTTTATATGTAATGCAAAACTTTTGTTTTTATTTTATCTTTAGAAGGCTTGTATTAAAACATGACATTTCAATAATTTTTTTAAACAAATTACTAAAAATAAATTATTTAGAAATCAATTTTTAGCTATCAAATAAAATAGATGCCAATTGTGACAAAAATAATCACCAAATTAGGTTTTTGTTGCTAAATAACTACAAAATAAAAGTAATGATATGATTTAGCAACCAATAAAGTCAAGATAATTTGTATCTAACATTAACTACCAGGGTTTTAACCACTTATACCATTAGATTCTAAATTAATCTCTAACTTAATTAGATGCCAATTTAGAATATAATGATATAAGTAACTAAAACCTTGGTACTTAATGTTAGATACAAATTATCTTGACTTAATTGGTCACTAAATTTAATCATTACTTTTATTTTGTAGTTATTTAGCAATGAAAACCTAATTTGATGATTATTTTGATCATAATTAACAATTATTTTATTTGGTAGCTAAAAATTGGTCTCTAAATAGTTTTTTTTGTAGTAAATAATGAGAATGAAGAAGGACATGGTTGATAAGGGTGTTTTCCTTGATGGAGTTGCGTATTCATCGCTCATACATGGTCTTTGTTTGTAACAAAAATTGGTGAAAGTCTTTTATTTATTCCAAAAAATATTACAAATGGGTCTCCTACTTGATGAGGTTATGTATATTGGTTTGATTAATGTTCATTGCGTTGAGGGTGAGTTGAGCAAGGCTCTTCGTGTAGATGATAAAATGTTGTAGAGGGTTTTTTAACTAGTGATGTTACTAGCTGGGTACTTATTAATGGATATAATAAAAAGTCATACTCTTAATGCATGACTTCTACAAAATAAAATCAAATAAATTGAAATAAAAGTCATTTATTTTGCATATAACTTTACTAAAAATAAAAAAGAGTGAAAAATGAAAGTCATGTAATGAAAACACAACTTCTATTTTAATGCAAAAGTCGTGTTTTGAAAGCACAACTTCTTATTTTAAAGTCATGTTTTTCAAACACAACTTGCTTATCTTGGTAAATTCAAAAAAAATATCACCAATTTTGTGAAATACCCAAATATTTTTTAGTAGGTTACAAAGTTAAATTATATCTAGTTAAATAAATATTTTTTACTAAGTTACAAAAGTAAATTTCATTTAGTTAGACAAAATTTTAACTAAGTTGAAAAGTTATATCTAATTGAATAAATATATTTTCTTCTATGTTATATAATTAAATTATATCTAGTTGGATAAATTTTCAACTAAGTGACAAAGTTATATCTAGTTAGATAAAGTATTTTAAGCTAAAATGGTATGTTATCCTATCATCAGGTAAATTATTAAGTTACTCACAAATCGACACAATTGATACTCACGAAAATAATCTCGTGTATTTCATTCATATATCTTGTTCATACATAAAAAAAAAAAAAACTATTTATAAATATGAGATATCTAAGCTAGAGGTATATCATTGACTAACTCACTATCAACCACATTTTTAGTTAAGCAAAAATATCGAATATCGAGATCAGAGATAAAGAATATGGCTTGATGCATTGCCTTCTTGAAGTCTTCTTCATAGCCTTTAATACTTGATGAAGTCAAGTTTGCAAGCTTGATTTTCATCGAACCCTTTGTCTTGTTTGCCTCTTCCAACGACTTCTAGAAAGTCACAACATTCTTCAATCACCTTGTTCGACCTCCTCTATTTTTTGCTTCAAGTCCAACATCTCAACCATAAAGTCGTCATTTCTCTTTTTCAACTTTTCCTCAAGAATGATTTCAACAAAAATATTTCAATATCCTTAGCCATGAATGATCAACTAGCTGGGACATTAACACCGTCTTTTCCATTTTCTAGTACTGCATTATCATTATGCACCTTGCCATCATCACCACGACTCAAATCAACCTTTGACTCCAACAGTCATGACTCAACTTGCTTTCATATTGACTTTCCATAACGAATTAACATTCAGAACATTGGTTGAAACTTGGTCCACCTAAGTAAAGCCCTTCTTTGCTTCAAATAAATAAAAAGGGGAACCTCTACTGAGTGTTAAAAGGGATCTTATTATTATTGGTGGTGGTTAAGAAAGAGTTATAAGAGGAATAGCTAAGGAGAATCATTTTTAACAATATCTGGTTGCAATTACACCTAAGAAAATCCAACAAATATTCGGTAATTAAATTCGTCATTGAGGTATTGATTTTCTTTTTCTTTGACATTCTTCTTCAAGGTAGGAGCCCCAACCTTAGAAATTAGCTATATATAATCAAAATTTTTTATGATCTCTACACAAAATAACCAAGGTCAATATTAAAAAAAGATGAACAGAGGTATGATGCTAATAAAGTAATATCTTACTCTTGAACTAAGTTATGGGATCCTCGATATAAGGTATATTTTTGTTATTGATTAAGCAAAGAAGATTCTTGATCATATCCTCTCCTTGGCATTAAGTAGATATTGTGCCTTGGACTTAAACTTATATGACCTTTGTTAAAGAGTAAAAATTTGAGGAGTGAGATATATGTAAAATAATTAGTCTTCTTGAAAGCATCAGGAGAGCACTTGAGTTTAAAGATTACTTTTTTTGAAACTTTTGAAGGAAGAATATAAATTATGAAGAGTTTACCATATTGGGCACCATTTAATGATATTAACCTAACTTTAGAACTTTGAATTAGTTAATAAAACGACAAACATTTTTATGCTAAAAGTAATTTGAAGATGCTGATAGAAAATTTGGAAAGCCTTAAAAACACTCAATTGTTGAGTGAAGTTGACTAGCGGCCATAGTTACGATAGTCAACTTCTAGTACTCAAAGTCAGGTAAAAGAAAAAGGATGTTAATTTCTTTGAAAAAAAACATATATGAAGATAAAGTATACACCATTTAAACGAAGGTTTTCTATACACCTTATATTGGGTAAAACATGATGACATTATATTATTACACACACCTTAAGACTTAAGGAACTTTTCGTTAGAGTCCTTCATGCATAATTGTTAGAGCAAAAGTCTGACACCATGTAGTTTTGATTAAGTGCTTAAATCATCAAAGCATATGATATGAGAAAGATTACATTTTATAGGTACATCACCATGACCAACCACCATGTCTGATAATTGAAAATTAAAGATCAGACGATAACAATCAAAGACCAAGTTGATATTCCTAAAGTTTGAGTCTGCATCACAAAGAATGTCTTCCACATCTATCTCCTAGAAGATCTGCCCAAAATGATGACATTTAAATATATCTTGGGAGTAGAGTAAAAGTTGCAACATCTGCTAACTCTCTTGGCACAAGATATTTTCAACTCTAACCTAGCTATTTGTCCTGTACGGTGTGAAATTTTGACCATTGTTTGGTGTAAAAGATTTTGTTACCGAGGAATATAAATATTTCTAGCTATCAAAGATATTGCATGAAGAAGAGAAGAGAAATTAATATTGCATGTCATGTATTTAATGCTTTTCAATGTAAAATGCCATTAGAGGATAACAAAAGGAGAAGAAGACAATGAAAAGAGTTTAAAGCTATTCAATGGCTAGAAAAAGGGAATGTAATGGATACTTTTTAAGTTTATAAAAGGACATGCATTAGAGAAGAAGAGGAGGCATAATTTGAAAGTGCTGAAACTTTGTTAAAAATTTTCTTGTGCCCAAAAACTTTGTAAGAACACAATTTGTGTTCATTCCTGCAAATTGGTAGAGAGAGTTTCACATCGAAAAATGTTACCCTCTTTAGCGAGTGAAAAAAGTGATATTTTAATCACTTAGACTTTGTAACTATCTAGAGTTATGACTGACTTGTGAAAGAATACTTAAAGCTAAGCCAAGAGTGACTTGAGTAAAGAATACTTGACCAGAGTTAGCCAGGAGTGGCCATGAGCCTAAAGAGTACCTAGTTACGTCAATAGTGGTTTGTGTCAAGAATACTTAGTGTTAACCAAGAATGGCTTGATCAAAGAGTACTACTTTGTTTGCCTAGTGAAACTTATCTATCTTTTGTTTCCCTTTAAGTGTACTCAGCCTTGCTAGTTCTACAATTTCTTGAGAAGAGATATTTTTCTTACACCCTAATAGTGGGCTAATAGTTGCCTCCCCATAGTGGGAGGGTATCCACCACAACTACACTAGTGAAAGGGAGGAATCTCATCCACCATATCACACTTTAAGGAAAAAAAGTCAATATGAATCTAATGTTAATTATTTTCCAATGCCAACAACCTCTTTATCAACAAAGGGGCTACCACCAAAAGAAGTATTAGAAAAGAATGAAGAAAAAAGATGAATGAAAGAACAATGTAGCTTAACTTGATGGGTAAAAGAACAACTAGAATATGTGAATTGAGAAGAAGAAGGCTTTCGAAGGTGCTCTTATGGGATTCAAAAGGAAAAGATGCCAAAAAGGAGAAAAAAAACTTAAAAAGAGAGCATGAATTCGTTTCACATGAAACAAAACATCTTCCATCAAATGTTATGTCTTGAAATACAAAACATAAATTGTTGAAAAGGTACTCATGCTTCAAGACTACAAAAAGCCTCAAATGTTATATCTTGAAATACAAAACATAAATTGTTGAAAAGGTACTTATGCTTCAAGATTATAAAAAGCCTCATTACAAGCATTAATGACAAGTTCCATAAATGATTTTTTATAAATACAAAAATTTATTATTAGTTAAATTCTTGGCAAAATAAAGTTGTATTTCAATACATCAAAAGGAAGAGTTACAACAAATCTACATGGTGATGAAACTTGTAAAAGGTTGACAATCTATACCTTAGTCATAAAAGGTCAATACTATTTAAAACTATTTCATTCCCATAAAGGAGAACTAATCATTCACCTACTCAATTAAAGTGGCTTCTAAACTTGAGGGGGTTGTGTACCTATCAACTCTATAACACCTTAAAAATATTTTACTTTATACATAATAAACTATATATATATATATATACACACACACACATATATATGGCTTTTTTCCATTTTGGTGTATCTTTTTTATATTAATGTTCTCAAAAAAAAATTATTTACCAAAATGGGCAAATTCTGCCAACTAGATAAGATTTCAAATTAATGAATCCTTCCACCTACTATTTGGTCAACTATAAGTGACATATCATTATTTCAATTAAAGACATTAATTAAAATTGATTTTCTCTATGCAATCATCTTTTAATTATTTAAGACTATGTTTCTTACGTTTAACAATGAACAAAAAATTAATAATAATTAGATAATAATAATTAATAAAACCAAAAAAATTAAGGCATACAAATTTATTTTAAATTAAAACAAAATAATATAATGATAATAATAATAAAATAATTTTAATTAAATTCATATGAAATTAATTTAAATAATAATAATTTTAATTAAATTCATACAAATTTAATTTAAATGATAATAATAATTATTGAAAAAATAATTATAATTAAATTCATACAAATTAAATTAAAATAATAATAATAATATTTAGGGATAATAATGATAATAATAATATAATAAATTTTATAAATAAAAATAATAATATTTAACAATATAATATTAACTATTAGGTGATAAGTGGATGAAGTTGCAGGCCATTATCATTAAGTTTCCAGTTATCAGGAAGACAAAATGAACAAATAATTTAACCATTACATTATAATATCAATTATTTATCACATCATAATAAACCAACTTCCTCAAATTATTATATTTTATTTTCACTAATCAGTGTCAACAAGGTTGCTTTATGTATGTTCATTTTGTCTTCCCAATAATGGTAATGACCTGCAACTTGATTCACTTATTGTCACTTAATAGTTAATATTATATTATTAAATATTATTTTCTTTATTTATAAAAGTTATTATATTATTATTATCATTATTATTCCTAAATATTATTATTATTATTTTAATTTAATTTGTATAAATTTAATTATAATTATAAATGAAACTGCATAATTAAAATTCTAATATATATTAAACTAATTTTAGAATTTTAATTTATATATTTTCTAAAACCATCTCCATTAAATATAAAAATCTGGTCTTACACACTCTGTATCTTATCGAAATAGAAACAATATCCACCTATTTCATATAAGAAATGAATTATGGAATTCAATATTCAATCATTTAATTAGTTTAGTGAAGCGTAATAAAAAGTGAATATTTTTTTTGCTACTTATAAATATATGTAGTAGTCAAATAAAGTGCTGAAAGAATTATTTTTATTTTTATATTATTATTGTTATTATTATTTTGTGTAATTTCAGAGAGTTTTTTCAACCTACCATCGTTACTCAAACGTTAAATTAGAGCTCATCTTCGATTAATCCAAAGTTCTCCATGTTCCACTAAGAACAATAATATTAAAATTAATAAAAAACGTTCCTGTTATAAATAGCAAGAAATCAAGAGTCTCCCTTCCTTACAGACTTGGAGATTTGTTGCATGAAGTTTGAATATTGACATACATAAATATATTTGTTGCATGCAACAGAGTTTGATGAATTAAGTGCTTCTTTCTGAAATGTGGTACACTGGTAGATAGGAGGAGTGCAAAGAAGTGTGGATGAGTAGATTCTGAAGTAATTTTCTGACAGTTTGTAAAATGCAAGAAGTGATTGAAAGAGAGAGAAAAAGAGACATAAATGAAGGGAAGGGAAGGTGGGTTGGGGACATTTAACAGAGGAAAGGGTTGGGTGGTGGAGGAGAGGAGGGTGAGTAGTGAGGAAGAAAGCATGGTTGTTTGAAGTTGGTCACTGTTGAAGTGTGCATTAAAGAGTGAATTCAAAGTGGTTTAATGAAGGCAGGTGAACTCGTTTGGGTTTCAACATTGAACCCTGTCCCTTTCTCCACGCCTTTAATGCCCCGGTAGGTAACACCCTCTTATTTCTTCCCTTTCCCATTTTCAGATATCTCTTTCTTCTATCCAATAAACACATAACAAAACACAAACACCAAATACAAATCTCAAAATCAACTTTCAGATTCCTTTTTTTTTTTTTTTTTTTCTTCTACCTAGAGACCATAAATGTCTTACACAGAACAATCATGATCCAACAGTGGATGCAAGATCTCCTGACAGTAAAACTTTTTTCAAATATTTAAAAGCAGTTGCATTCCTAAGATTCAAATTCAATTCGATAGAAGAATATGCAAAAAAATTGTGTCATATTAATTAAAAGTTAAAGTCAAAATTGTTTTTGTTATATTATTTTTGATAAAATCTATTTATTATTATTTTTTGTTGTACATAAATAAGAAAGAAAAAATGTAATAAGCTTTTCCTCCCCTCTCG
>Ga0099824_1009822_pt1 | contig 11594 bp, 5 predicted proteins | sample SiratrowhiteBW_FD_76837 | JGI IMG/M metagenome (GOLD analysis project Ga0099824, IMG submission 76837) | Root nodule microbial communities of legume samples collected from California, USA - Siratro white BW | ecosystem: Host-associated > Plants > Roots > Nodule | place: USA: California... | reverse complement strand
TTTTTTTTTATATTTTTTATATTATGATTCTTCTCTTTGTCTTGATTTTTTTTTTTTTTTTTTGTAAATATTCTTTTCAGATCAAAATACCACCGCCTTTAAAGAAGTAGCAATTATCCGTCATCCGCGTGTTGGTGAATATGCCTTTGGCTTTATTACATCAACTGTTACTCTACAGGTACGCTGAATTGTCTACAAATTTGTTTACCAACCTACCTCTACTTATATTGATTAAATGTATGTGATGGTTCCCTTTTTTATTTTTATAGCAAATAAATTTCATCAGTTTATTTATAATGCTTGGATGGATTTTTGGAAATGTAATATATCTATAGTATTGGAAATTGGAATGCACATACCATACATATTTGTACAATATGTATTGTGGCGTGGTCCATTTTAACACGAGTATGGCGAATTTACCTCCATCGGATTGAATACTCGTAAGAAAACTTTTAAAGAAAGGGGAATATACTTCCGTAAAGCATGGTTCTAATAATTGATACCCTTACATGTAATATCCTAAAAAATAGCTATAGAATAAAAATGAATCTAGAATTTAATTTTAGAGATCAATAAAATAATACCTATTTTTTTTTTTAACAGAAGAGTTGTTTAAGTAAATAAAAGATAGTTATTTATTTTTTATTGTTATAACAACCATCAACTCTCTCTCTAAGATATTCTATCTCTCTTAGAAGATATTCTGTTTTGTTCTAATAAAAATTACCAATTATCTCTAAGAAGATATTTTCTCTCTAAGAAGATATTTTATTTCTCTAAAAAGATATTTTGTTTTATTCTAATAAAAACTATTAACTCTCTTTTTTTAAGAAGATATACAGATTTATGAAAATGACCATTTCTCAAACAATTTTTCTTTAAAGTTTCTACTTTCTCTCTAGATTTGTAATCTCATAGATTATCAGATTGACAATCAAAAGACACCCTTAGATTCCTAGCGTTGAGTAAATCAAGAGTGTCCGATCAGATTCTTGAACAAAGTTAGGTTGCTTATGATTGTAGAGTTTTGAGTATCTCTACCTTATAGAGATAAGAGAAACTAGTTTGAATATTTTTAATAAATATTATAATTATTTTTCTATTATATATGAATTTGAATTGAATGGAATGAATGTTTATGAATGGTACGATGTAGTATCAATGTTTGTGAATGATGTGGTGTGTGATCGAGACATAGTATCTTTAGGCAAGGAGATACTCGTGTTGAGGTTATTAGGATGTGCATTGTTTGGGGATTCTAAGAAGGTATTCTGGCTCTACTGGTACATTGGATTCATATAGATGAAGTTTACCAGTTGGTGAAGAGTAGAAAAAGGTTCATATGGTCCTGTCCGAGGTTTGAAATATGAGCCCGATCGGAATTGGACAAATGGATTAACCCTGTGCATATGGAAACCGTACCCGAGGTTTGAAATAGGAACTGATCGGGATAGACTGCATCCGAGGTTTGAAATATGAGCTAATCGGAACAGATGAATGATATATGACAGGTGCACACCTCTTGAGTTTAACTCAATGCACTAGTGTCTTCCGGAAGTAGAGAGTCTAGTGTATTTGTTTGTGAGTCAGTGTATGTATGATATGAGATGAATTATAAAAGATTGAATTGTTGTTTTGTTGAAATAGAAATCTAATTTATGAAAATATATATTGTTTTAAAAACTTTCTAGCTTACCCTTCTTTTTCTGTGTTGTTTGTTCTGTTTTTAAAACTGCGATGATCGTGTATATTATACAGGAGCAGAGAATTTGACAGATGGTGTGAGTCTAGTGAATTGTGATGGAGAAGTTTCATTTTATTTTATTTGTAATTTTACAAAGATATTTTATTAAATCTTATACGGAAAAGTATAATTTGAAATACATGATGAATGTATGGAATTTTATATCCAAGTTTATTATATAAATTTTTATGAAATAAAGTTTTTATTATATGAAAAATATAGGATGTTACATTACCTTTTTCTAAAGATAAACACACAACACCCCACATTCATTTATGTGTCTTTTGAGATTTGAAGCAACTTAAGTCTAATAAGTTTTGCTTCGAGTTTCTTTGGTGCGTCCTTGGTTAATAATGCTTCTACTGAACCATTCTTTTTAGTGTTAAATTATTGTAAAATTATGGTTTTTGTTTGTCATTTTATTTTTGCCTATGTTCATATTTTTGAGAGAGAGAAACAAGTGAGCATAGGATGAGTTTCATGTGTTTAGACCACTAACATAGATATTGAATTTATCGGGAGAAAAACATAATTACAAAATATTAAGGTTATAATTAGAGAATAAGTATCCTATTTTAGACTAATAACATAAATAGAGTCAATCTAATTAATCATAATATCATAATATTTCTTGTTACTATATTTACAAGATTCTAACACTTTCTCTCAAGTTGAAACATAGAGGTTGTATGCACCAAACTTTTTACATATGTAGTTAATCCGGGGACTCCTTAGTTTCTTAGTGAATACATATGCTAATTGATCGTGGGAATTGATAAATCTAGTAGATATTAACATGAACATGACTTTCTCTTTAACAAAGTGACAATTAATTTTAATATGCTTTGTCCTTTCATGAAATACTAGAACTGTGGCACTATGCATGGCAACCTAGCTATCTGGTATAAGTGACAACTGTGCAACCTCTCTAAACATAGTTCTTGAAGTAATTGTTTGAGCTATATAAGCTCTTAACTGGCCATAGCTATAGCTTGAGACTTCGTCTCTGCACTAGAACTGTCTATAACCTTCAGGTTCCTGTTTTTTGAGGGACAAAATTATCTGACAAATATACAAAACCAGAAGGGTACTTCTATCAATGGGGGAGTTTTCCCAGTCTGCATAATATATCCCACAACTGGAGCATGTCCTTTACTTCATACAAAAAACCCTTTCCTAGAGCTTTTTTGATGTATCAAACAATGTGAGTTATTGCGTCCCAATGTTCGTTGTATGAAGAGTTGAAAAACTGACTCTCTACACTTACTCTGTACAAGATATCCGGACGAGGTAATGATAAGGTAGTTCAACTTCCCTACCAATTGTCTCTATACCTTTTGGGATCTAGAAGAGGCTTCCACTGATATGGCAAGAGTTTGCCATTAGGATCCATTGGGGTATTGACTATATTGGAATTTAATATTCCTCCAAAATATTGCATACTTTCTTCGTGATATTATGATCCCATTTTTGGATAATATTACCTTTATTTCCAATAAATGTTTTAGTTTGTCAAGATCTTTTGTGTGTTTGAAGAGCTATTGCTTCACTTGTGCAATGGCGAGATGATCACTTCACAATGTCATCAACATAAAACAATTAGATTGATGTAACCGGCAATATGCAATGGAATGGTATGTCCAATATGCATCAAAATATCCTACAACGCAAGTGCGTCCTTTATCTTCACATGAGAGACCCTTTCTTGGAGCTCCTTTGATGTATTGAACATTGCAAGTCACTGTGTCCCAATGCTCCTTACTTGAAAATTGAGGAATTGACATACTACACTCACAAAAACCAATATCAAGAGGAGAGAAAATGCCAAACAATATCCAAATACTAACAACAACAAAAAACAAGACAAAAAAGTGGAAAAGAGATGTCCAAACACCAATTCAAGACTAAATCTAGGTAGAGGAGAGAGAGGTGAGCAAAGCTTGGTTGATAGCGCCAGTCCCAAACGCGGAATGTACCATTATGTGTGGCAGATGTGGGCAGCTCAGATGCCTGCAACCTCCAATAGCTATTAGACGGAACTTTCTTGAGGAGATGGTGCCAATAATGGTCTACATACCATGTAATAGTGGCGTTGGAATAATGTTTCTGGAACAGTGATGGAAAAAAATTTAGATTCTGATGAAAATTGGGTTCATTGGGATATTCCTAAATTAGCCTCTTGTTAGACTCTATATACCATGTTGAAAGGGAGAGAAACAAGTCCCAAAATTAGCTTCTATATACCATGTTGAAAGAGAGAGAAACAAGTAAGCATAGGATGAATTCTGACCGCAGTGGAACTATTAAATTTGTAGGAGAAAGCATAATTACAAAATATTGAGGATATAATTACAAAATATTGATTTACCCTATTTTAGGTTAATAGCATAAATATAGAATAAATCTAATTAATCCCACCGTTAGTATATTTTAAAGATTCTTACAATAATAATCGCACCATATATTGTGCATCCTCCGATGAACTGTGTTATTTTCTGAGGAACTACTATTTTCACTGCTTTGTTTTGTTTGATATATTTAACCAATGATTATATCTCTTTTCCTCCATCACAGAAAGATAATGAAGATGAAGAGCTTTGTAGCGTTTTTGTCCCTACGAACCATCTGTATATTGGCGATATATTTTTGGTTAACTCGAAAGATATTATAAGACCAAATCTTTCTATTCGAGAAGGCATAGGTAGATTCTTTTCCCGTTTGTTTATTGTCAAGTACAGTGTTTACATAGGTCATATTATTCTTATTCAACAATGTATATGGAGAGATATTATTGGTATATGATGTTCTTTTTACCTCATTAAAGCAAATTAGAACTGTCATTTGACATTTTCTGCATGTTGGAATTCTGAAACTATCATTTGTATTTTTGTAATTCAATGGTGTAATGTTTGCGTTGGTGCTGATGCAGAAATCATTGTCTCCGGGGGAATGACTATGCCGCAGTTGATAACTCCAGTTGAAAGGGCAACTCGACCGAATGAAAGAATCTCTTTAAATAGAATTGGATAAAGGATTAAATCCGTGGGTGATGGAAATTATCAGTCTCAACCTCCATTTATTTTAATATACGAAATTTGTTGTTTAATAGTTATTGTCTGTTCCATGTTGAACAAGATAACTTGTAGAACTGTAGTTGTAAGCTTGTGATCCCATCAATGTTTTTGTTCTACCAGTTTCCACCCAACTTCAGTCTGACACATATTAACTACCTAGTATTAATATATGTTCGTCTGCATGTTATTAACATAAGATAGGATCTCTATCTAAATGGAATTGAAGAAAAGTTTATACAAGTTACATTTATATTTTTGTTTGTTTGAAAAGCCAAGCAAAGTGTTATTGATTATTCACTTTACCAAGAGACATATATTAAATACAACAAAATCTGAGATAATTATTTAATGATGAAGAGACATATATTAAATACAACAAAATATGAGATAATTATTTAATGATGAAATTAAAAGTATTATTGTGTAGAATATATTTTATTTATAAAAGTATAAAGTAATTAGTTGTGCACGGGCAAAAACAAACAATATCAAATGTTCAAGATGTGGTGTTGATGCGAACTTTCCAAGCCGGAGGTGCAATTGAAAATGTATATAGTAATGGATAAAAGACTTGGATTGTAGGATCATGTCACTTAAGTTTTAAGAAGAAACTTTTGAATGAATTTTTAAATGAACGTGATTTTCAAAAGTTTGCAAATAATTTGAAAACAAAAACAGTTAACGAAAATACAAAAAATAACGATAATATTAGAAATTAGAATAATATCTTGTGTCATCCAAATTTATGAGATAAGCAAGATAGTGAATCGTCCAGCTCATAAGATAAGAAATTCCAAGAGATAAACTCTCCACTTCTCTTTGATGCTTATGCGTCATCAAGAGATAAACTATGAAGCACCACTCTAGAATAAGCAGAGGAGAAATATCTATTAAGATATAACACACTCAAGATTTTTTCAAATGAAACGTTACTCTAGAATAAACAAAGGAGAAAAATTTTGAGATATAACACTCAAGATTTTTCCAAAAATTTCTATTCATTTCACATCTATCAAAACGAGTATAATAGATATCCTTATATAGACTTAGTGGAAGATAAAGAGACAAACTCATTCATTCCCTAAGTCTAAACTAAACATAAAAAAGTAAAAAGAAAATTTACGTTTTTTTATTATATTTTTGAGATCACATCATGTGTGTTGGATGTTTTGTCCAAATAAAGTTCCATTTTCTTGTGTAATGCTTAAAATTCTTGCGGAACCTTTAACCTATAGAATCAAAAAGATTATATATAATATACTTGAGTTTACTTTCCAAAGATTAAGTTTATAAAAAGAATTGTAAACGTTTTCAATAAAAATCTTAGGATATTAACGAGAACTTGAGTTATTGCTATGTGAAAAGTATAGCTCTTAGACTATGAATGAATCACATTGAATCTAATTATGGGTGACCTTATTGTTAGTTTATTAAGTTTGATGGTTTATTAAGTTTGATTATATACATCAACATTAAAAATATTATGTAATGAGATCCAGTTAAATGAATGACAATTTAAGGTTTCACTCTCCTTGATTCACTATTTTACCATCTCTCTTACTTGATGGATTTATGGTAGAGAAACATATATATTTTCATTTAGAGTTGACTCCTTTTATTTATGAGAGATAGTTCTTTAAATAGCAATCATTATAAAAAAATTGTTCTTTGTTACTATTTTATTCTTCATAATTAATTTAATTACTTATTGGTCCCTTTAAATAATAAATCATGTGTCTTTCACATGGGACATAAAACTTTACATCCTCACAATTGGCTCATGTGACATTGTATACATTTATAAACCAATAAACTAAACAAAACATAATGCACATTAACAGATTAAAACATTTTTTCTATTAGGCACATAATAATTTCGAAATCAAGAATATAAACTAATTCGAGTCATGACGGTTGTATATCACTCAATTATTATATTGTCTTTCATATATCACAAACTAGACTTTTTTCTAATATGAATATAATTAGGAGCTCAAAATTGGTCCAACATAATATTTTTATTCAAGACAATACATATATACATCAACCAAATACAATTATGCATGCAATCATAGAAAAATTGTAACAAAAAAGATATCATAATTGAGCTCAAAGTGTTAATCTTCTATCATAAAAGAAACATAATACTCAACATGTGTTCCTTTTAATACTACCCATATTCATAATATGTTCAATAAATATTTTAGGTGGTAACCCTTTGATAAATTGTCAACTAAGATTTGTGCTAATATGTTTTACTTACACTTTTTGTATTCCTCTTTCACAGCAAGGTACTTTATCTCCATATGCATAGTACCTTTAAGAGTATTTATCATTCTTAGAGAAAAACATTGTTGTGGAGTTATCGTAATACACTTTCAGTAGCCTAGCAATATTGTTTATGATCCCAAGCCTTGAAATAAAGTTCCGCAACCAATTATCCTGAATTGTAACCTTAAAGCATGTTACAAATTTAGCTTCCATAATGGATGCAACAACAACAAACTATTTTGCACTTCTCCACGATATTGATCCTCCAGTTAAAATAAATACATACCCAAGAGTGGATTTCCTAGTATCCACACATCCAACAAATCAGAGTCTAAATACCCAATCACTTAATGATGATAAGACTTTCTACATGTAAGCATGTGATCCTTTATTCCTTTTAGCTATATTAGAACTTTCTTTGTAGCTTTCCAAGTTCTATTCCCGGATTACTCCGACATCGTCCTAACGTTCTAACTACAAAGCTTATGCTTAGTTAAGTACGAGTCTTAGCATACATAATACTCCTAACAATAGATGCATACAAAATTACTTCAATTTGTTTCCGTTCCAAGTCATTCCCAGGACATTGAGTGAGACTAAATTTGTCTCCTTTCTAAACAAGAATAGGTGATGTGAGCACTTCTCCATCTTAACCTTTTCTAGTACCTTATTGATATAAGTTTTCTGAAATAAGCATAACATTCCTTCATATCTATTTCAAGATATTTATGTTCCTATCACATAACTTGCTTGACCTTATCTTTCATTTTAAAATTATCTGAGAGAAACTTCTAAGTCTCATGAAGACTGAGATCATTAGTTGCCAACAAGATATTGTTAACATGCATAATAATAAAAAAAATAGCCTTACTCTCTCTGATCTTTAGATATATACATCAATCAACAATGTTTTTCTTAAATTCAAAAGAAACAATAATATCATTAAACTTCAAATTCCATTTGTTGGAAGTTTGTTTAAGTTCGTACATTGATTTCTTTAATTCACACACGGTATGATCCTTTCCTTTAACTAAGAACCCCGTTGGTTGGTTCATATAAACATTCTCTTATAAATCTCCATTAAGAAAGATAATTTTCAAATCCATTTAATGTAGCTCCAAGTCAAAATGGGTTACCAATGCCATGATAATCCTCAAGGAATCTTTTTGTGGGAGAAGTGAAAATGTCTCTTTATAGTCAACACCATCTTTCACAGTAAAACCCTTAACAACAAGTATAGCCTATAACGCTCAAGGTTGTCGTGAGAGTCACATTTAGTTACCCACTTACAACAAATTCTCTTGCAACTTCTGGAAATTCGACAAGGTTGCAAACATTATTATGTTCCATGGACTTCAACTCTTCTTTCATAACATTTAATCATTTCTCAGGATTATCACAATTTATAGCTTGTGAAAACCAAATTGGATCTTTATCATTAATGTTTAAGTCACTTTCTAACTCATGTAGAATACCACATAGTGATTTAAAATAACTATTTTTTTACTCTTTGAGACCTCCTTAATGTTATCTCTTGTTGTTCTTCTACAATAGGTTCATTTTGAATCATGTGACCATCATTGTGTTGCTCTTTTTCGTTGTTATTTGTCATAACAGTTTGAGTAACACTCACCTTATTGCCAGAGGCACAAGTTAAAGGAACAATTATTATATCTTCTTTAATTTCCACTTGTCATGGAATTAAACTCTCATTGATTTCACCATTTTCATGAACCTTACATTTTCAGTTTAAAAAAAAAATTCTCATACTATGATTAGAATAATAAAACATATAGCCCTTTGATTTTTCTGGATAACTAATGAAATATCCACTGATCGTTCTTGCATCCAGTTTCTTTTCTTGCGGATTATAAACCTTTATTTCTAGTTGACAACCCCAAACATGCAAGTACCTCCTTCTAGTCCGCAATTCAAAAGATGTCTTAGGAACTGTCTTACTAAGAACTCTGTTTAACACATACATGACAATTTCAAGGCATCCATTCATAAAAATATGGGTAAATAATAATTACTTAACATACTCCTAACCATATCCATTAATGTTCTATTACGCTTTTTTGATACACCATTTTACTGTGGTGTACCTGACATTGTGTATTGCACACAAATGCCACGTTTCTAACGAAATTTAGCAAATTGACCTACTTGTTGCTCATTTTCATCATACTTTTCGTAATACTCAACAACTCTCTCAGACCTAACAACTTTGACCTTTTTGTTTGATTGTCTTTTCACTTTATTCAACTAAATTTCCAAGACATCCATTACCAAAAATTTCTCATGCAATAAGTAGACATAATCGGAATGTGAAGTACCTTTTTGGAAAGAATTAGCATTAAAAGGCCCATAAATGTCAGGGTGTACTATTTCAAGAAGTTGAGTAATTCTTATAACTCATTTTTTTGTTTATTTTGTTTGTTTTTCTTTTATGTAATCTACAAAGATATTTAGATAAGTAAAACCTAGATTTAGAATAATTTAATGTGACCCAATAGTTTATGCCACAAGAAAGTGGAGCATTTATTTATTAAATTACATTAATGTCAATATTATGATGCAAAGTCATAAGTATTTCATCATATAAGTTATCTAAATTCAATTTATATAAACCATCACAAAGAAATCCAATACTAATTAGATGATTATGCTTAGATAGACTAAAACATCCATAGTTAAAATTAAAAGAGTATCTAGTAACATTAAGCTTAGACAATGAAACCAAATTCCTAAATAAACTAGGTAAGAGTTTCTAATAAATCTAAATGATGTTCAATATCAAGGATTAAAGGACAATTTTCGACTGCTTTCATTAGAGTTTTTACTCTATTTCCCATGAAGACAAATTTTTCATTTTGTCTTATGGTTTGGGTCGTAAGGAATCCCTACATCATATTAGAAACACAAGTAGTATATCTAAAATCAATCCACTATGTATTATGGGGAACTTATGCTAGTTTTGATTAAAAACATACACAAAGCATTAAACTTACCCTTCTTTTCAAACCAAACTTTATGTTTTGGGCAATCTTTTAGGAAATGTCTAGATTTTCCAAAAAAATGGTAGTGATTGCCCATTTGATTCTTTTTTCTGAATTTTAATAGATGCTTGATTAACTTTAACATCCCCTTACCTTTATCATGTTTCTTCACAATTTTTTTTCCATTCCTTGATGGCTTACACGAAGGATTAAGTTACTTTCTTGATTTTAAGTCTTGTTTCTTCTTGAAATATCATGTTGTGCAATTCATGCACATTCCATTTATCATTCGTGGTATTGTAGGTCACTTGATACGGGCTATACTCACACAATCATGAGTTCAAAATAAATTGTACAAGAAAGTTCTCATTCACAACGATTCGAAGGTTTTGTTGCAATATTTATCATATCAATAACATGTTCATGCATAATAAGTAACCCATCAAACTTCATGGTGATCAATATACTTATTAATGTCCTATCAAAAACTTATCAGTTGTTTGAGAGTGTTCTCCCACAAATCCTATAAAATCTTTGTCACTTTTAGTTTTGGAAAGAGATGTCTACAATAGTCATCCTCGTGAACATTAAGTTGAGTATTTTTTTTTTATCTTTCCCAAGCTTTATAACAAGCTTTCAGTTCATTGCTACCAGAGTCATTAATAACAATAGGTTTCTCTTCCAATACAGCAAGATCAATATCCATAACACCAACATGAATATATGACTTGTTCATTCCACTTAGAGAAATTAAACACATTAAACATTGACGCAAACAATACATGAGAATTCATCAAATTGGGAATCAATACTGCATAATGAAATTTCATATAAGTATTGAGTTATAAAATACATGTTTTACACATAACATGCACATCACAATTAAAATATATTGACATTTTCCTTTGAGTGGTACATCAACATACTATATACATGATGCTAACATAATTATACATGATGCTAACATAATTATAACATCAATGACAATTAAAACATGTATAAATCAAAATCACATACTACCTTTAGGTATATAAGTAAAACTAATGATGCACATGAAATTATCTACAATTATATTTATTAATTATAAAAACAAATAATCAACCTTTGGGTGATCCATAAATACCTTATAACAATAAATTTCAATATATACTCATAAACCAATAAACATATAATATAACATCCTTTATTTATAAGTAATTGGCATAAATTATCATTAATTTAAAATTAAATGAATATAAAAATTTGGACACTTTGGTGACTAACAAATTCATCATACATTTAATTTCAAAAAAACTTTAAATACATCCAAATGATATAATCATACATAACACTTTCATTTTTCTAATTCCAAGTCAAACAATTAATATATTTGTTTCATCTCTTTCTCTTATACAAAAAAAAAAAAAAAAAAAAAAAAAAAATTTTAATAAAAAATAAAATTTAATTATAAAAAAAAAAAATATAAAAAAAAAAATAAAAATAAAAAAAAAAAAAAAATTAATA
>Ga0099824_1009821_pt1 | contig 11595 bp, 5 predicted proteins | sample SiratrowhiteBW_FD_76837 | JGI IMG/M metagenome (GOLD analysis project Ga0099824, IMG submission 76837) | Root nodule microbial communities of legume samples collected from California, USA - Siratro white BW | ecosystem: Host-associated > Plants > Roots > Nodule | place: USA: California... | reverse complement strand
TTTTTTTTACATTTATTTTAGAAACATTCTTTCAACATTTGGTGAAATTAATTGTGAATTAAAATCTTATATTAAATAAAAATAAATAAAATGAACAATAGAAAAGACTCACAAATCTGATAACCTTTATACATTAGGTTAAAGGGAGCGTTGTGTTCTCTTCTAATGGTTTGTCAAATCAACTTCCACTAATAGAATTTTTTCATACTTTATAATATTTTCATTAAAATTTTGAAAAAATGAGTTTCGTATATATTTTTCAGTGGATTTTATAAATTTTTACGAAATATTTGTGAGAAAATTTCTATAAAATATGAATTCTTTTTGTAGGGTTGTAAGTTAAGTTAATCCATTCAGTTGCTTGTATGTGATTGCATTTTCATATTGAAATTTTAGTTTATTCGTGTAGCTTAAGCAGTCCATGTGCCACGAATGAAGAAAAACTCTGAACATGTTACAATAGATTGTGGGTCATGTGCAGGCTGTTTGGGTTTGGGCCCAGTAAAAAATTAAAATCAAAATTGTGTCATTTGACTTTATTTTTTCTTTTAAAAAAAGCACAACTATGACCAAGGTTACATAATTTAAGAAACGTGCATTGAAGGAAAACTGGACTCAAAACTCTCCAAACAAGATTTCTTAGGCAAATCTTATAGATAAAAAAATAATGTCGATCAATTAAAGGTGATCAACCAAATTTATTTTATCATTTGTAAAATCAAATGGATATGATTAAAATATAATGTTTTAAAAAATGAGTTTTAAATTTAACTTATCTTAAAATACTAGTTAGTAAAATAAGATTTACATCTACTACTATATTATAATTTAGTGATATTTCTAGTTGAGGTTGAATCTGGGAAACATGATAGTAACCTATTTAATTGTTTATTTAAGAAAGAAGAATGTTTTTTGTTTTATGAATTGAAGTTGAAAATGAGAGGGTATGAATGATACATAAATAAAAGAAAGTTGGGAGGAAAAAATGGTGACAGCACATGGGTGCGTGGAGGCATGAACATGATCCCATGTCATAATAATCTGAGTTATAACTGGTCAAAACCCTCTTCTGCAACAACAATTCTTCCAAGTCATAAATTGATCTACCAACTCAAAGCAACTACCTTTGCATGCTAATAGAAATTTCAATTTTCTCAAACATTATTCTTCATCTTCAAATACTTTCTACAAGGATGAGAATAATATTGGTATGCAAATATGAAATGGGGGATTCATGCATGTATGGCTTCAATATTTTGTAAATTTCTTGTCATCTTTCTCCAAAATTATGCTTCTACATATTGAAATATAATGTAAATAATCTAAGAAAAGTATATGTTTTACTTATTGATAATAAATATGTTATACTTGGGAAACTAAGTTGTTATTGCAATTATCCAATTTCATATACTATGTTTGTGATATGTTCCCTAGGAAAAACTTTTCAATTTGGTTTGGTTTAAAATTATAAATTGATCTGAATAGCTTGGCCTAGGGAAAAGAATCAAAAGAATCCAAAACAAATTTATCTTGATTAATTATCATAGTTTATATTGGCTTTCAATTATTATTTTTGAATCCGATCACTTTTGAATATTTCTATATGCAGCTATATGAATCATATAAAGCTTACTATTTAAGAAAACCCTATCAATAAAGGATCCTAGATGTCAATAATTGGTTCATGCTATCTTTACTCTTCCAACCATTTTTGCAATTTGTAAAACAATATATTTTTTGAAAGCTAATTTCTATATTGAATTTTTAGATAAATGTGCTGTTAAATATATTTTGAAAATCAATTTCTCTAAATACAAATACATTAAAAGACTAATTTTTCATATTCAATAAAAGTTAATTATAATACATAACTAGTTTTTTAGGATAGGTAAAAAATGAAGAAAATAAAAAAGACCAAGACAAATTTTAGAGAAAAAAAACTAGAGTGGGGAGGGTGAATGTAAGAATGAGCACAACTAGTTTGGATATTTCAAAAAGTTCAAAACAGGGGAGTGGTGAAGATTAAGGAGGGTGTGAGTAAAGATTTTATTAGTTATCTGATCTGGAATAGCCCATATAAAATTGGTTCACAATCAAGGTTTTCTTCCTGCACCCCATGATTAATAACTGCACCCCGATTAAAAAGATCAAAAATATATTAATAATTATATATATAAATAAAATGAGGGGAGTGCAACAAAATGAAATAAGTCAAGTTCAATCTCAATATGTTTCATCATTCTTATCATATTTATAGTAGTACTTACTTTTAAAACTAGTTTTATAACTAAAATCTTAGACAAATCTTATTGAAATGTCATTCTTTTGTAAATTTTTAGTGCAAGTCAAAAGTAGATTATGATTACTGATAATTATGCATAAGTTTACTTGTTTAAGATATTACATTGGTTTAGTACTCTTGTTGAAAGGGAAATCTAAATGTTTAGACAGAACTGAGAGATATGGAGTTTGGAAGTTAGTTTTAGTTTATGGATATGATGTGTCACCTTGAACATAGAAACCAGAATTAAACAGGAGAAAATCTATACTGATCTCGCATGAACAAGCTTCAACACATTCCACCAAACCAAATCACATGCTATAGAAAAAACAAAAGAATATATACTAAAATAGTTGTTTGCCACTAACAGCCAAATAAACTAAATCCAACATTGCAAGTATATATCTGAGCAAATTAGCACATTGATATTATAACTGATACCTTACCTTACCACCATGCTGTTTCAACTCAACCATATCAGTGAAGTGACCCCGAAAGCTTCCTCTGCGAAACCCGATTGTGCAGGAAGAATACACCCCCAATTCAGAACCACCAACGTAGTGTGTTTGGTCTCAATTGGCACATGTTCCTAAGTAATTTGTGTCTAAGTTGTTTATAAACATTAAGGAAAAAACTCAATATCCAGTAGAGTGATAACTAATTGAATCAATAAGTGGTTATGTGAAACAAATATCAGCTACCCTTATCACTTATCAGTCTACTCAACTTCAAATGTAAAATATCAGCTAGAAGCTTTTAATTGTGCACTCATGTATAAGTTGTCAATAAGTACAATAGGTAAGAAGCAATATGAAGAATTAAACATGGAAAATGGAAACTGCATCTTTGACCAAATAAGTTGTAAAATATAACACCTCAACTTCTAGAACTGCTAACTGTTTTCTCTTCTTCAGTGACAAGTAGTTTCCCCTCTGAAAAATCACAGGATGCAATCGGTATTCCCAGCTGCTTCTGCAATTTCCTCATAACAAACACTTCAGACTCTTCACATACGGTTAGCACTGTACCATTCCTACCAAGCCGACCAGTTCGGCCAGCCCGGTGCGCATAATGAATTGAATCTGTTGGTAAGTCCAGATTAACCACAAGATCACATTCTGCCACATCCAAGCCCCTTGCTGCCAATTCATTTGTCACCAGAACTCTCACCTCACCGTTCTTGAATTTCTTCAGGGTTGTTGACCTTGCAAGCTTCCCTAGATCCCCATGTAACTCCACAGCTTTCATCCCACGCGCCTCCAGCTTGAAGACAACATCCTTTAGCTGTTTAGTGTGGTTCATGAAAGCTATTACAAACTTGGCATCCAGTGCATGAATACACCTTCTCAACACATCAACTTTGTGCTGCAACCTTGTTACACAGTAATAGTGTTTCAGTGCAGGAGGCAGACTCTCTACTGCTGCTTGAGATGGCATAGCTGAGCTAGGCGAAGAAGACCGGGATAAACTGACAGGCTCAGAGGGAGAGACAGTTTCAAGGGGGACAATTTTCTTAGCCTGAACAAGAAGAGGGTCAGAACCCCAGCTTCTAGCTGCCCTTACAACAGAAAAGGGCACAGTTGCAGAAACCATGATTAACTGACGCTCAGTCTTTCCAGTATTTGAGTTTGTTGGGTCTGCTCTTGATCTCCTCCCCACATGCTCCAATATCCGGTGCATGTCTTCCCGGAAATTGAACGACAACAGTTCATCAACTTCATCTAATACCAAATATCGACATCCATGAGTGCGAAGTTTCCCTGATGCACTTAGCTCTGCTATCCTACCAGGTGTGCCAACAACAATTGCAGGTTTATTTTTCTTGAGAGCTTCTTCCTGCCTGGTTCGGTTGGCACCCCCCACAAGCTGCTGAACCACTCTCTTGTTATCCATTCCTAGCACCTTCTCAAACTCCCTCACTATCTGCATTCCAAGCTCTCTAGAAGGAGCAACAATCACTGCTTCAATTCCCAACTTCTTCCCATTCTCATCACTACCACCTTTTCCTCTCAGCGGTCCAACAACCGAGAGAATAGGAAGCAGATAAGCCAGTGTCTTCCCTGAACCCGTGTAAGACTGAATTATGACATCGCGGTTGTTTAGAATGGTGGGAACTGCAGCAGACTGAACTTCAGTCGGAACAGTAAAACCCTCCTTCTCTAGTCTCTCAATCAACACATGTGGGAGGCCAAGTTCTGGAAATGACTTTGCAGCAAAAGGGGCGAACTCTATTTGCTGTTTTTCTACAACCTTAACTGCTTTCTTCTTCTCGTTAATGTCAAAGGGCTTTCCTTTGCTCTTGAGATTCTCAGAGGGTGAACCAAATGGCTTAACCTTATTAGATGTGCTTCTATTCCCAGCTTCAGTTTCAGTTCGGAAACCTATGCTAGAGAGGGTGAGGGAACCATGATTAGGTTCCACCTGGCTCATACACTTCACACTAGTGTGCAATAAAACAGACCTAGAAGTGGCCAAAGACCTCCTCAAGTGGAGGGACTCCCCAACAAGCAAAAGAAACCTAGATGAAATCAAAGTTGGCATCTTTTAAACAAGGAAAAAGAACAACCTCGTATGTCCTGTTCGTCCTCCAAATGGGACAACACAAATATTAATGGCTGCTAAAACCCGTTCAACAAACCTTAAAATCTGCTACTGATAAGAGCGAGAAAAACCGCCACCAAAAATAAATTCAAACTTCGAGACAAGGGTGGTGAAAAGATGAAACCTTTTTGGTACTCAATGTTCCAAGATGTGAGAAACTAGTTGCTACTATCTCCACAATGTGAAGCAATGACCATGAAGTAGCTAGCAAGCACCTGAATTAGGAAAATTGCTGTCCTGATTGAGGATTTTGGCCATGGCAGAACTTCACAGCTTCAGGGCTCTTTGTTCTCGTTTGTGGAAGAAGAACCCATCAGGGTTTATCTTAAGATTTTTATTTTCGAAAGGGTCCCGATATTTGACACTCCATTTTTCACAACCCCATCTCGCTCTAGCGCCGACGTGTCAAAAATAATAATTTTTAATATTGTGTGGGGTCTATATTTGATTTCCGAGGTTGGAATAGGTTATTTGGGCGCGTCTCTCTAGTGTTCTCTTCTCCTTCCCGCGTTCCCTCCTATTTTGGTCCGTTTTTTGTTGTTTTTGATCCGTTTTGGCTCATTTTTCCTGGGTTTTTGCTTGTCTGCACTAGTGTGACATTCTATGTTGGTGCAGTAGTTGGTTCTGCGTTCATGGCATTTGGGTGTTGGTGGCTCGTGCGGGCGTTGTTTATCATTTGCTTGATAGAGCAATTATTGTGTCATTTACGGTTCTTTCACATTTTGTTTTCAATGAAGGGTCTGTACTATATATTTAATTTTTGTACGTTTTCCCCAATTTATCAAAATCTAATTTTGTTTGCCATTAAGCTCACTATTTTGTTTGATTTTGGTATCTAGCTGATTTTTTAAATTTTGGATTGTAAGTTCTTGTGTGTTTGAAATAGAATAACTTGTTTATTTGAAGTTGAAGCATTCTATAGGCAATTAATAGAGATAGAGAGAATAGTTTTAGACTCATTTGGGTTTGTCCAAATTCCATGAGCATAGGATGGCCAAGATAGGATATGTTGCTGCGAGGTGGCAATTTTTCACAGGTAACAAAATGTAAAAATGTGATATGGATAGGAAATGGGTTGTCGTCGAAGACAGTAAGCTTTCATTTTTCTTAACTTGTGATCTTCTTTCTCGTAAGGTTTTGCGATATAGGATTTGTACTTTGTCTGCGTGGTGGACGGTGTGTTATTGGGAGTGGTGTTGAGCTGTTTTTTGTCTGAGGGTTTAGTATGTAGTGCTTATATCATATTGATGGGACTACTTTGCTATTTTATTTAAGACATATTTATGGTTGGTGGGTGGATAGTGCAGAAGGGTGAGCGTCATGAAAGAGGGAGAGGAACAAGTGTAGAAGACAAAGTTTCAAAATTGAATTTTGATAGTTATGAAATGGAAAAATTTAGAAATTAATACTTTCTTGAATTGAGCTTATTTTATCCAATATGATGCAAGGAACTTCTGTGACGTTTGTAAATGATATTGGGGTCTGTAAGCTAAACACTACTATCACTTGAAAATGTTCCTTTTCTTTAGATTAAACTATTGCTGCTGAGGTTGTTCACCTCCACACAATGAAAAAAGGCTCTTATTTCTTACTGTTATACTGTTATTTATTCATTTTTCGTGTGCTTTATGATGGTGAATTAAATGTTTCTGCTTGAAAGCAATGGCTTGGATAATGTTTCAGTTGTGTATGGATTTGCTTTTGTTGATTGTGCTTGACTCAAATTTTGGATTCGCTCCATAGATGATACATCTTGTTCTGCCTCTACCCTTTCTTATGCATATTCCTGATTTTGTATTTAGTTTATGTGAATGATAATTCCATTTTACCAAATTGTTAGATAATTTGATTCTGATACTTGGATTGTAGGTATCACCAAGGAAGTTATATGACAGCAGAAGTGAATACCATGAAGTATCACTTTGCCTTTAAATTGAATGAAAAATGCTGACATTTTCTTGTTTTCTGACATAAATTAATAGGCGATTTTTATTTTTATTTTTTTTTGAATTCAACGAGCTGCTCTGCCCACTTTTTATGTAATGATGTCAAATAAAATTCACCCAATTATGAAAAAAAAAATGTGTTGGAAAGATTATACTAAGGAATGCTGTCAAGGATTCCTCTTGACTTGAATGCACTTCAACTATAATGGTTATATATCTTCATGTTAAGATATGTTGTTTTACAAGATTGTCCAAAGAAGCTCAGAAAAGCAGTTAGAAAATTCTCATTAATTGGTGAAATGTGATCCTTCATTATGGTTTATGACAAATTATAAGGTAATTGTGGTTTACTACTACTCAAAGATTAATCGGAACCATAGAATGGGTGGTAGTCCAAGACTACCTAATAATTTCATGACAGAGGAAGAATACAACTAGGCTTAATGAACTGTGTTGCACATACCAGGGTTCCTAACACACCAAAGTGGCTGAATTGGCTCAGCCCCTATCCCTCTACTTACCATTCTGCTTCTCCATTCATTCAGTCTATCTGTGGCCTCTGCATATCTTTTCATACCCTTTTCATCCCTATTTCCTGACCACAATGACTCAGCCATTGCAGAACTTCTTGGCCAAATTCTTGCATCCAAAACAGTTGCATCAGCTTGTTCTGACCACAGTGCTACTTCCCCACCCAAAACCAATTTTGCTTCTTCCTCATTCAACCCATATGCTATATCATAATTGTATATAGTTTGCCATGTCTTAAAAGGTCCACACCAAGAGCCACCGTTGTCTTTGTCGTCCCCATTTTGCTGATCATAGATACTGTTGTTCCCCACAAAGTCACCATGGCCACAATCCAGGTAATAGAAGTCCGACGATGACACAATGGTGCGGTATCCCATAGAAACTATCCTTTTAGTGTTGTTGTGTCCGTTGCTCCATGTCTGCAAAATCACATGCTCCTTGGGAAGAATTGTGGATGAAACATGGACTGTTTCATCTAGTAAAACATCTTCCCAATAGACAACGGTGCGGTTGAGGGAGAGAATGAAAGGGAGAGTGTTGTTGATAAACTTCTCAAGAACTTGGCTGAGAGTTCCACCATTTGATAGATATTTCTGAATTGTGGGATCAGTTTTCCAGCAACCTGGTATGATCTCATCAGCACCTGAGTGGTAAAATGGTTCTGGGAACAATGTGGTCACGTCACGTATGACATTCTTTAGGACTTGGTATGTCTTGGGGTTTAGAGGGTTCAAATGACCTGTTCCTGGTTCTGCAGCAAGGACATCACCGTTAGCTGGCCACCAGAACATGTTTGCACATGTTACAATCTCAGGGTAGGCTAAAGCCCAAGATCCTGTGTGCCCTGCAAAAAAAGTAGTTCATACCCGTCAGTGACATAATTCTCAGAACTAGTATCTCATGAAAGAGGAAAATAAAAAATATAGTATCTCTACCTCAAAAACAATGTCTCAAACTTGGACACATACAAAAGCCTAATTAATTTATTAATTGGCCATATGATTACAAGATTTAGTTTCTGTGTCTATGTGTGTGAAGTTCAAAATTGAAAGAATTTGACATTCTTGTGGTAAGCTGCAATTCGTGATCCTTTGTGCTTGTCCAATATAGGCTTCAATTTAGTCACCAATCAGCCTAATTTCCAAAATATCAGTTTGACTGAGAATTTAAAATTCCATGGTAAGCTGCAGCCAGACAAAGCTCAAGTTTTGCCAATCTTAATTTTAATCATCATTCCTAGAGCTATCATTTTTTAGTGCTTGATTATGTTGATGCTAACCAAACAGGAAAAGGGGGTGGTGCACTTGAAGTCTTTCTTATTTTTGTATAAAAAGAAAAATAAAACACTAACTACTAACAGGTTAAACATCACAAATTCACAGTAGAGAGAGACCCCCCTTTCAGCATGCAGTAAGATTTCAATCTTTGTTAGACAGAATTTAGTATCAAAATATCTCACTCTGAATTCTCTCTGTCAAAATTATGATAACCCTTTAAAAAATATGGTGGAACAAGGTTCTCAATGGAAAAATAACCTATTAAGTATGAATATATTAAAATTGAGCAGGCAGTAGACTATCTTATAGTATCTTATGCAAACTTTACCCGGAGATTTTGATTAATTAAGTGATCATAATTCCTTAAAGTGTCAATATATACAGAAAGAAACAGACAGAGGAATCAAACACACGTAGTTCAATAATTTATTGTTCTTGAAGCTGAAATCTTTCTAATGCAACGTGAGCTCCAAAAAAAGAACAAGTCCAAAACACACTTCAAAAGCAAAAGGAAATTGAACTAACCAGGTGCGTCAATCTCAGGCAGAACACGAACCCCGTGATCGAGACCAAACTCCACAATCGTCTCAACATCCTCTGGTGTGTACACCATGTGAGAAGCATAAGCACCCTTTTCAGCCAAAGACGACTCCGAAGGAAGCACCAACGGAAAAGATTGGGAGTCCGTGAGATGCCAGTGGAACACGTTGAGCTTGTTCATGCTCATGGCTTCCAATGTCCTCAACAAGTCCTTCACGGGGTAGTAGTTCCTCGACGTGTCCAACGTGATCCCACGGTGGGCATAGAGTGGGGAATCCCACGCATGCACTCCCACTGCAACACACGTGGGGCGACCCCATGCAAGCTGGGAGAACGTCTCAAGTCCACGCATGGCGCCCCACGTAGTCTTAGCAGTGAGGATGGCCGAAGAAGGGAGGATGGAGAGTGTGTAAGACTCGTCAACACCATGAACGAGTCCTGCATCTGGGTCTTGGATGATGAGGGTGAGAAGCTTCAATGGTGGGAGGTTTGTGGAGATGTTCACCTCTAGGGGGACAAGTGGGTGGTGGTGTTCGGATCTTACGAGGTTTTGGTAGCGGGTGATGGCGGCGGAGAGGTGTTTGTTGTGGTGGGGAGTGGTGGTGGTGATGGTGAAGTTAGAGGCAATGAGGGTGGCTTGATATGGTGGGTTCCAGGTGAGGTTTCTTGGCTTGGGCCACACGTTGAGGATGGTGGTTGAGTGTGCATTGTTGAGTGTGAAACATGAGCATGAGAAGAGGAAGGGAAGAAGCAAAAGGAGTGTTGGTGCTGGTTTTGTCATGGTGGTTGTGGTGATAAGATTTTTGTGTGTCGGAATGTCTGGTTTTATGGTTGTGATTGGTGGAGTTAAGGATTGTTCTATACGAGGAATTTGTGTTCTGAAAATGGATGGAAGTGGTTTAAGAGTCAGCAGATTGATTCGTTTGACATTTGGTGCTTTGTTTGTGTGCTGTTTGTTTGGTTGTTGATTGGACTATGTGTGTTGACACTTCATTTGTTGCATTGCAGAATGATTTAGAATGAATCAATTGTTTAGAGCGATGGACTGCACCGATAAATCTTTAATAAGATGTTAATAAAAAATATGTTTAATTGTAAAAAAAAAAAGTTATTATTACAAATGGGTGCTAAACTGTTTAAATTATTATAAAAAAACAATTTTATTTTGAAATTTTGGTGGTATATTATGCATGGATATATTTTTTCATGTTAACTTTTCTTTTACATATACAATCGTCTGGTAGAAAGGGAAGGGAAAGGTATAGTTTTCTAAAAGAAAAAGGGAAAAAGAAATATTACCAAAATTTTTTAGTTGTTTTGTAAGAAAAATGTGAAAATTTGATTTACAATGCAAAATCTACTTTGCTAGAAAACGTAATGGGTTATGCTCCCAAATCTTTCTCCGTGCTTATTTCCCTAGCAGAGTTTTGTATTTTTTTTATGCTTCTTTCTTTTAAAATCTTATAATAATAATAATAAAATAATTAAAATAATATTTTAAATAAAAAGTAATATTAGTAGTCAAATAATTAATAAATACCATAAATAAAAAATTAAAATGAATAAATATAGTAATATTTTTTAATTAAATAATTTTAAATTAACTTTTATTTTATTTATATTTTACTTATTTTAATCCAATAAATTCCATTTTTATTCTATTTCTGATATGTTTTACCTTCAATTAAAAAGAAAAAGAAAGAAACTTTCTTTTAACTTATTTTTCTTTTTCCTTTTTGCTAAACAAACATTAGTAATTATTTGGTTGGGATGAAAGTGGAAATAATTTTCACTATAAAAAAAACTCAAATTATTTACGGAACTTACATATAGATGAAAATTCGTATATAAAATTTGTATTATATACAGAATTTTATCTACGGATTTATATTCGTATGTAAAATCTGTATTACATACGAAATTATCTACGGATTCAAATCCTTATATAAAATTAATATTACATACGGATTTGCATCCAGAATATTACATACGGATTTAATTTGTATGTAAATTCATATGTAATATAATCTATATTAAAAATCAACATTACATACGGATTTTTTGTCCAAGGTATTACATATTGATTTAATCCGTATGTAAATTCATATATAATATAATTCATATTAAAAATCAACATTATACAAAATTATATACGAATTTGTATCCAGACTTATTACATAAAAATTAAATTCGTATATAAATTCATATACAAATATTTATATTATTATTTTTAATATATTATTATTATAATAGTATTATTAATATTGTTATTATTAACATTATTATTATAAATATTATTATTATTATTAACATTAATAATAATATTATTAATATTATTGATATTATTATTAATACTATTATTATTAATATAATAATATTATTGTTGTCATAAATATTAATCATATTAATTATTATTGTC
>Ga0099824_1009818_pt1 | contig 11600 bp, 7 predicted proteins | sample SiratrowhiteBW_FD_76837 | JGI IMG/M metagenome (GOLD analysis project Ga0099824, IMG submission 76837) | Root nodule microbial communities of legume samples collected from California, USA - Siratro white BW | ecosystem: Host-associated > Plants > Roots > Nodule | place: USA: California... | reverse complement strand
TAAAAATTAAAATATATATATATATATATATATATATATATATATATATATATATATATATATATATATATATAATGGTAGATCATACTACAGTAAAATGTTATATTATTACTGTTCATATTAATAAGTTAATACAAAAACCAAGAAACTTATCATAATAAACTCACGTTACATTGTTAAAAGAAATTACATGATAGAGCTAACATCAAATAATGAAAAAATCTTTTGCGACCAACAATTTAAAACTTACGCACGGTGCATTAGTTACAGATTATTATATATGTTTGGAGAAAAAATTTATTAACATTTTTAAGAGAGAAAAATAAAAATAAAAAAAAGTATTTCTCATAAGATAAAATTAACTTACACATAAATTAAAGACAGATTTAGGAGAACAAGGATAGTTTTTATAAATAAATTTGCTCAAAAGATGATAAAAGTGCTTTGCAGTAAAGATAGTTGTAAATAACTCCTGCTAAATATATTAATACAAAACAATCTTCCATTAGTAATATAAAAACTAAGGAGCATGAGCTGTTTATGAAATAAAATAATGTAGAGGCATAGAACCCAAAGTTTTGTCCATAATTGGCATTCCCAGAAACTACATTGCACATTTGTTTAATGCATAGTTGGCAAATAGGTTTGGAATACCATGTTGGAATGTTGAGTCTTCTTTCAAAGCATAGACTATGGAAAGTTTTTTGTGTGTTATTTATGATTGATTCCCTTACCCACCATTACCACCCATCGTATTCTATTATATTCATCCTTTAGCAACTATCCCTCCAATCGAAATTGAAGATTGACCACTATTGGCTTAGTTTAATTTGGTGTAACCAACGTTCTTTACCCTTTACATGACGATAGTTGAAAGTAGTTGATACCTTGTTTTCTTTATCTTGTTTAGATTAACATGATAAGATTAACATAGGTACCTTTTTCTTTTATCTTGTTTTGGATTAGGATCATAAGATTTGACGTATGGCGTGTACATTGGTTTAAGAAGAATATACTAATCAAGAAGCAAATACCGATAATCATCGAGTTTTCGATGTAGATTTAAAAATGATTTAAAATGAATTGGGTTGATTTTCTTTTTATTTAAATAATTAATGTGTGTATTTCAAGTTATATAAATAACCCAAAAATTCAACAGGTTGGGGAAGGATGGGAGACGGGATGACCCATTGGTCTATATATATTGAAGGATTATTTAGTCAAATATTTTGTTACAGACAATGTTTTGTAAATTATTTTATAGATTTTACGTTGTAATTTTGTATTATTTATTTCATTAAGATAATTTTAAAGAATTATTCTGTTGAAGAATATTCTTGTAATTATAGCACTTGATTTATGTTATTTATATTTTATTTATGTAGTGAGCCAATTTATGTGTCTTCTACTTTTATATTATTTTTTAAAATTTTGGCGGGTTTGAGTTCATATTTTCAGTTCAATCTTAAAATAGATTTAGCTTAATTCGATAGGTTTATAAAGGTTAAAAGCACCCTTCTTATAATTCTAATTTAATATATTTTTTTATTGATGATAAAAAAAGGTTTAAAAGCAATTTAGATTGAGTTAATACACCTCAAGCCAAATATTAATGTATTAAAGACAGCTTAAGTTAGGTTAACTCTTTTTACACTTTAATTTTATACTCTCTCTTTTTTGTCAAAACTGCGGAAAACTTCTTGTACATAAGAATCTTTCATTTTTTTTTTTTTTCAGGTCAATAACTAGAGCATACAGTAATATTGTTAGCATAAAAGACGACAGTACCATACAGAGAGTGGAAAATAAATGAATTATCGAAGTGAGCATTGTTTTGAAACTTTGGTTCCTTGCGATCTGAAAATGACAGTACGAAATCCAGAAGTTAAAATTATAGGAAGCAGCCAAAGGCAGTGGTGCCCAAATTATTTGCCCACTTTTCTTGTATTTTTGCTAAGTCTTCCTTCTAGACTTTCTACGAAATCGGCTGCATCAGGAAACCCAACTTTTAATTTTTAGTATACAACTAATTTATTTTTTTCTAAATAATTTTCAGTTTTTTCCCCTAAATCTCTAACCACAAAAATTGAGGCTAGGTAGGTTGGTTCACAAATTTTCCCAAAGCCTAATCATTCTCAAGTTTCAACTTGTTTCGTTTCAGTTGGGTCTAGGAGTGCAAAAGAGGGATGCATGTTCTTTGTCCTGTCTCACGATGCAATTAAAATGAATTTTTAAAACAATAATAATAATTAAAAAATTATAAATCATAATAAATAATTATTATTTATCAAAATAAATCAAACAATCTTCCTATTCACTCTTTTTCCTCTCAAATACTTATTTTTTTTCTGTTCCATAAATTCACCCCAAAGTCTCAACAAAGCATTGAAAGCTTGGACTTTACTCTCTCACATGTGTGTGCTTCTCTCACATCACACCATTCCCTCTTTACTCTTTTGGCACCCTATTTCCTCCTCTAAGATCCATTCACTAACTTTTCTCTTCAATAAACAACCTATTATGCTTGTTCTTATCTCATTTTGCAGTATACTTCCATCAACTTTCTCATCTCCCACACTCTTCTTGTCTATCTGATTTTTATCTTTAATCTTCTTCATCATGGCTACCCTTTTCAAATTGTTGTCCCTTTTGGTGTTTCTTCTGATCCCAGTTTCATCCCAGGTTGACCAGCTTCTCTATTCTGGATTCAAGGATTTGGGTGCTGGCAACCTCACATTGAATGGGGTGGCTGAAATACAGAAAAATGGAATACTCAAGTTGACAAACGAAACCAGCAGGCTAATGGGTCATGCCTTTTACCCATCTCCTTTTCAGATGAAGAACCCCACCACCGGTAAAGTTGTTTCCTTTTCTTCCTCCTTTGCTCTGGCTATTGTCCCTGAGTACCCCAAACTAGGTGGCCATGGCTTGGCTTTCACAATAGCAACTTCCAAGGATCTCAAGGCTCTACCTAGCCAGTACCTTGGCCTCCTCAATTCCAGTGATAATGGTAACGTCTCCAACCACATCTTTGCTGTTGAGTTTGACACCGTGCAAGACTTTGAGTTCGGGGATATTAATGACAACCATGTCGGAATAGACATCAATAGCATGCAGTCCAACAAATCTGCTAATGTTAGTGTGGTCGGTCTCAATCTCAAAGGTGGGAAACCGATTCTAGCTTGGGTTGATTATGATTCTGAATCAAGTGTTATCAGTGTTGCACTTTCTCCAAATTCATCCAAACCCAAAAATCCAATCTTGTCCTTTAACGTGGATCTCTCACTCGTTTTTCATGATACTATGTATGTTGGGTTCTCTGCTTCAACGGGTTTGCTTGCTAGCTCCCATTACATCTTGGGTTGGAGCTTCAAAATCAATGGACCAGCACCACCCCTTGATCTCTCTTCTCTCCCGAAGCTTCCGCAGCCAAAGAAGAAACAAACATCTTTGATAATTGGGGTTTCAGTCGCAGTTTCTGTTATTGTGTTGTTAGCCATCGCCGTTGGCATTTACTTTTACAGAAAAATCAGGAACGCCGATGTAATTGAAGCATGGGAGCTTGAAATTGGGCCACACAGGTACTCCTACCAAGAGCTCAAGAAGGCCACTAGAGGCTTCAAGGACAAAGAGCTACTCGGGCAGGGTGGTTTTGGCAGAGTTTACAAAGGAACATTGCCAAATTCCAAGATCCAAGTAGCCGTCAAGCGAGTTTCTCACGAATCCAAGCAGGGTCTGAGGGAATTCGTGTCGGAAATAGCCAGCATAGGGCGGCTGCGCCACCGGAATTTGGTTCAATTGCTCGGCTGGTGCCGCCGCCGGGGCGACCTCCTGCTTGTGTATGATTTCATGGCGAATGGGAGCTTGGACAAGTACTTGTTTGATGAGCCAAAGATGGTACTAAGTTGGGGGCAAAGGTTCAAGATCATAAAGGATGTTGCTTCAGCTCTTTTGTATCTACATGAGGGCTATGAGCAGGTGGTGATACATAGAGATGTGAAGGCCAGCAATGTGCTGCTAGATTTTGAGCTCAATGGAAGATTAGGTGATTTTGGGTTGGCAAGATTGTATGAACATGGGGCTAAGCCAAGCACCACAAGAGTGGTGGGTACATTAGGCTATTTGGCTCCTGAGTTGCCTAGAACAGGAAAAGCTACTACAAGCTCTGATGTTTTTGCATTTGGGGCACTTTTGCTTGAGGTGGCTTGTGGGAGGAGGCCAATTGAGCCTAAGGCATTGGCAGAAGAGTTGGTTTTGGTGGATTGGGTGTGGGAGAAGTACAAGCAAGGGAGAATACTTGATGTGGTGGACCCAAAACTGAATGGAAATTTTGATGACAAGGAGGTGTTGGTGGTGTTGAAATTGGGGTTGTTGTGCTCAAATGATGTGCCTGGTGCTAGGCCTAGCATGAGGCAAGTGGTGAGGCATTTGGATGGGGAAGTTGAAGTGCCAGAGGACTTGAAAAAGCCAGGAGATATAAGTCAGCAAGAGGGGTTTGATGAGTTCTTGCACTCACTTGCATCTTCTTCCTTTGACAAGATGAGTTCAGGCTCCAATTTTGGAAATAGAGACATGGATAGTTTTCTTTCTTTTGCTAATTCACCTCATTCCCTTCTGCATAGAGGAGAAACAAGGTGATTCTGCTTTCTTCTCAGCAGTGTATACTTTCTTATCTTTTCTCACTTGAGAAATTTCGTTTGCTTTTGCATACCATTATGCTAGTCTCATTATAGAAAGATTTTGGATATGATGAAATGAAATGGTAAAATCTGTAACTCACTATTCTTATGATGCCCCTTGTTGCTACTCCATTTTGTTCTGTCATTATCTACCCCCTTCACTTCATAACATAGCTTGGCAAATCATATACCAATTATATTAGCATTTTTTGTGGCTTGTGAATGAATAAATATTATTCACTAAGTTTTAATTTGCAATTGTGGGTATTATTTTGTTATTGGCATGATACAGAATGTGTAAGACTTGAAAAGCCATAATGTTAAATGTGTGAAAATTGATTCTTTTGGTAAAATATGCAAAAAGAATAGAATAAAATTCTTAAAATAACAAAAGTTGAATGGAAAACTATCTTGAAGGTTTTCTTTTTCAATTGAAGTTGCTAACACTGCACGGTCATTTCTTCTGGTTGGTGAGAAATGTCTTTGCCTAAAATGGTTTTCTCTTTTTGGAGTGTTTTAGGTGATTTGATCTCTTTTGTTGTCTCGGTTGGTGTATTCCGTTTACTATGTTAGTTTTGTCTCTCAACACAGAAAAGTTCAAAATAGCAAATAGTTTGAGAAAAATAAATTTTCTAAAAGTCACAAATAAAAATAAGATATGGAGATAATAATGGTTTAGAAAAATGAGAAATTCTTAAACTTCAACTAAAAAAAAAAGAGAAATAATTATACGATAATATTAGTGAACAAGAAAAAATCAATAGCGAGATTCTCCTTTATCATTTATATATTCGATTTTTACAAAGTCTTTTGTAAAGAAATTTATTAGATGTAGCTTGACCAGAGACAGACTCATCAAACAATTTTAACTTATCGCGTCTTCTTTAACACCCTTTTTAAATTAAAATGTATAAATTAACTTTTTCTCAATTTATAATCTCCATCTTGATATATAATTTTTATCTCAATAAAAAATTCAACCATTTTATAAACATATAAAAATACTTAATTTATCTTTATATTTGTACCTTAGATTGAAGTTCATATATGACCAGAAAAAACATCTATATTCCTTCATCTATAAAGTATCCTTTAATCTCATTTCTCCTACGGAAATTTACCATCTGTCGCGCATACACATATGTATGGTACCAACATTCCAATTCCAATTTAAGATTTTCTGCATTGTATGCAATACAGAATTCCACGTTTTCTATGTCTACTATGATATCCTTTATTGCAAACGAGAAATACGTAACAAAATGTGATATTGTGATTCTTTTTAGGTAGGTGCTCGATGAAGAATATATTAACAAAAAGTGAAATTGTAATTTCAGAATTTGTATACATAAAAGTTGCAATAAAAATAGAAAAGAATAATTAAACAGAAGTGTAGTAAAATGATCAATAAGATGAGGATAAAAAGATAAATCTTTTCAAATGATTGCCGTGTTGGAAAATATAGAAAAAGGAAGGAAAGAAAACTAAAGAATATTACAACCGACCGTTAGCATAGCTAAACTAATATATAAAGTTTGGGAAAGATACTTTGATTCTACATACATTAAAATATAACCATTTTGGTATTGAAATAAATAAATATTTTATTAAATAAAATAAATATTAAATAAATATAATTCATGAATAGTAGTATTAAAGTATAATTTTTCATAAAATTTAAAAAATATAAAACTAACTTATAACATATTCATTTTTATATAAAAAGATTGACTACCATTCCTAAAAACTTATAATTGCACATCATAAATTTATCTTTAAACTTATAAAAAAATTAGAGAAATGTTTGGTTAGAAACATTAGTAACTTTGAAAATGTTTAGAAAAATAAATCACATGAGTCACTTTCTATTTATTACTATCATTATTAAATTCAAAATATTTAGACCAAAAATGTATAATGAAATTTGTAGGAGAACAACACCAACTTGTTGGAAAAAATAGTTGGTATATAAGAGAAATACTAAACACGTTAAAGAGAGAAGCACTTTAAGTTATTCGAGACAACATAATAACAATACTTTTTTATCCACCTTCTATATTAATATGGAGTACTACTCTCTATTTATATAAATTTTAAGAAATAATATTGGATCTAACATAAACATAATATTCAATTTTTAATTTGTTATCATCAAGATTAGAATCTCAATCTGTATGGCTGAATCCGATAACAAAAGATTGAGAGGAGCTATGAAGAAGAAGGTCATGATATACGTTCCAGAAAGATAACAAAGAATACGCTTCACAATTTTCTAGTGATGTTCTTGTGGTTTATGCATGTACCGACAAACTTTGTTGACATAGTATATCAACTTAAGGTGAATGCTTGTTACATATTGTAAAACACCAATGATGGATTTGTACAGGGTTGGATAGTGAAAAATAGTTGAGTCATCATGAGTGGGACATAAGGATGATATCATAGAAGTGGGTTGAGACTTCACACAATGCATATTGACTTTATGCAGAAGTTCATGGATAAATTTTTGTTTAAGATATATGTAGACTACCATCCTTGTTCTAGGCAACTTCAATGCCAAGAAAATAATGTTAATAGCCTAAATATCTTTTAATGCAAAATATTTATGCAGTAGGTAAATAAGAGATGAAATTTCATGATAATAATTACCTATTATTATAATATCATTTACATAGATAAAAATGAAAACAGTGGATGTATTACCGAATTTTGTGAAGAGAGATAAATCATTTTTAATTGGAGTAAAACCCATATTAAAAAGACTTTGGTTGAGTTTTTAGGGTTGAGGAGCTTGTTTTAGATGTAAAGCCTGGAGGTTGGTATCTATACAGTTTCTCCTAAGTTACCATGAAGAAAAGTGTTGTTTATGTCAATTGTTTATGTCAATTTGATGAATTGATCATTTCAAAGAGAAAGTATGAGCCAGAACAATGCAAACAATAACAAGTTTAGTGACATGATTGAATGTTTCAGTCAAACACTATGATAAAAACCTTTCATAATCAACCGAATCTTGTGATGCTTGAAATTACTATCAACATTGAACTTGTTTTTACAAATCCATTTACAATCAACAAAACTGGCACCAAAAGGAAAATCAGTAAGAGTCTAGAAACTGTTTTAAAAAAAAGTATTAAACTTAGTTTGCATAATACTAAAACTAAGTTGAGTCATACATGCTTTTTTAAAAATAGTAGATTAAATATAAGCAAGAGAAATATAAAAATATTTAATATGAAAATACCTAGCTCTATTCATATAACCATAGGATGAGTATTATTTATCTATTGCGGAAGAGAAACAATTGCGTCAGCTACAAACAAAACATAGTTACATGAAATAATAAAATCATGCACAAATTGATAAATAAGCGAACCTAGATAATAAAGGTTCTTACTTTTGATAGTATATGTAGGTTGAACAATAGTTATAGAAAAATTGTGTGGTGTAATTAATGTACTGGACAAGTATTAGATATAACCTAAGAGAGATAATTTTCATTAAAAGTAACATAGCATGGTATGTAGGTTTTTTTCATGGGATGAATGACAAATATATCAACTTTTTTTAACTATATCATAAAAAAGAAATAACTAGAAGTTTTGAAATCAAATTTATACTTATTACAGAAAACGTAATAAAGGATAACATGAGAAAAAAAAACTTTAAATAAAGTATAATCAGATTACTTTTAAACAAAACTTCACAAGACGACAACAACATACATTTAACTTCTTATTATATCTTTACCTCATTTTCTTGCTATCTCTTTTCCTATTTATCATTTCGTTTCATCCTTCTCTTTTTCGAAAAAAAAGAGGCTCCTGCAAAATTCATACTACAACTGTGTAGAAAAACCCATCCAAAATACAGACACTGCCTCCAAAATAATGAAATCTATTCCTATAGTATTTATACAAACCAAAGTCCTACAAAAATATAGTCCTTATGTTTCCAAGTTTCCTGGGTCATTATTGTTTCAAGGAAAAACACTAATATAACATTAACTATCCTTATATTATAAATTTAAATATTTAATTTTAAATAAGGAATTAAGGGTTTATCAAAATTTAAATTTTAAATGTTCAAATATAAGGTAAAAATATAGAGCTGGCATATCTTTAATTTAAATATTTGATTTTGAAAATTATATAAGTAATAAACACTATATTTTGTTTCTTGAAATATATGTCGTTTCATTATTTATTTGATAATATTTTCATTTCTTTTACTTTTAAATTTTACGTAATTCCGAAAATACTCATACAAACCGTACACAAGAAATAAAATATCGGTATAAACTCTTTAAATCAATTATTCCTTATTATTTATTAGTTATCCACGTGAAAAATTTCGCTGTTGAGTTGTAATTTTCAACATTTTATAGTGCATATTAGAAAGTTATTTGCATCACTATAAATGGGGCATTAAAATATAAAATAAAGAAACGACATTTTGGAAATGTCCACTTAAACATCCTTTAACCAATAGTCAAACACTCACTCCATTCGTGAACATTGTTCCTTCAACACAAACATTCAAAAAGAGAAGTTCTTTTATATATATTATAAAGACTTGTTATTTTCCCTATTCGTGACAACTACAGCACTATTGCATTAAAATTTAAAAAATGTCAAGGATCACTTTGAGTGGGTGAGTATTGAGAATCAGTTTTGGACTTGGTGAGCATTATTTTGAAATCTAGAATACATGATCATTATCCATATGAACCAAACTTTGTGACTAAAGTAACGCTGCTATAAAAATGATTTTTTTCAATCATGCATGATTGCCTTGTATGAAAGATGATATTTTGCATAAAGAAGAGAAAGACACCAATGCAATTGCTACCACATGCAATCGCACCCTGGAAGATTATGTTTGATTAGAAATTATATTTTGTTTATACGAAGTCTCTCATTGGAAGATGCTATTTGATTAGAAATTATACATTTATTTATATATAGGGAAACCATTAAGTTGTTATACTAAGTTATCAAAAGTTATATAGAGAAAGAGTAGACCTATAAATTATTATGTTAAACAAATAAGTAAGATCTCATAGTCGATAGTATTATCTAAAATATTTATAATTTTGATAATAATCATATCATATAAGTGTAGATAATGATTTACTTAGTATAAAATAGATTTTAAGACAAATGAGATTAAATGAAGTTTGATTAAAAAAAGTATAAGATAAAGTTTGACCATGTACATAACACTATATAAAAGACTAAACATAGTCTGATTGAAATACTAAACAGAAAATGCATAAAATGCTAAATGAATAAATAAATTAAATGAAGTTGATAAGATGTGAAATATACATAAAGTGAATAGAGTTTACATGAATAAAAGAATGAGAAGTTTACTTAAGAGACTAGATAAAATATATCCTAAGACACCATGCAAGATGAAAAGAATAAACAGAGTTTTAGATATATACAACATCAAAACACATTGATTAAATTTGAAGATCATTTAAGAGTCACAAGTTGATTATAACACATCTCAAAGTTGATTCTAATATAAGAAATGAACTATTTAAATTTGTACGTTCAATCCAATGTCGACAAAAGAGGAGAAAAGACTCAAAAAAAAAAAAAAGTCCAACACACAACGCTTTTAGTGTCGACAAAAGAGGAGAAAAGACTAAAAAAAAAAAGTTCTACACACAACGCTTTTAGTGCAACGACAAAATATGTTAGTGTAGAGTCACATATGTTATGAAAAAAGATTGTAATATAAGGACAAGTGAAAAGATACACAATACAACAATTCAATTTAGGACATATAAAAAAGAAAACTTTTTCATGCATAAACAACTAATGAACAAGTGAACATATATGTACTATGTGAAGATGCATCCAAAAGAGATTTATAGGCTTCTTAGTACTTATAAAATAACTTATCTAGAAGATGACTAAGAGAGTGATTCATTTGTATATCTTTATTTTTGTGAATTTAGACTCTAAAAAAAGCAGTGATTATTTTCATTTCCTTTCACTTGAGAGTTTTCAATGTATTGTACAAAACAAGTTTTGTTAAATTGTCATGTATGACATTGTATATTTAGCCAAGAGTGAACTAGTGTACTTAACCAAAAGTAAGCTTATGCACTCATGCTATAAAATTAGTGGTTAATGAAGATTGAGTTTTGTACATGTTGTAAGTCAAAAATGAGAGTGACAATATTTATAATCAAGTTGTGATAAGTTAAAATCTTTGTAATTAACAACAAAAAATTAAACATAATCCATATTGGATAAATCAAATATAAATTAAAAGTATTTATCATTATTTTTTAATACAATCATCTTTAAGGCATTTTCAAAAAATATTGTGAACTTGTTTTTTAAAGCTATTAGAAGGTTCCAATCAACGTTTAATAGATTTATTTATAACAAGATTTTCCAAAGTGTGTATCAATTCCATTTAAACTTCTACTTTCCAGAATTAACATTTTCTTTTAATTATTATTAGAGCTAATCTCTTAAAGTTAGTTATTTATAAAACAAAGAAAAGTAAATCTTAAACACATCAAAGAAAGTGAAGAAAAAGTAGTGAAAATACAAAAGAAAATTTTGATTACTGAAAAAAAAAATAATCACTTTCTTTGAATTTATATATATGATTGATTGATGTGCTGAATAACGGTGACTATATTTAGATGACCACACCAGAGATTGTAAAAAAATTAGAAATAATCATACACAATGTAAGCTTAGGATATTTAGAAAAAATATAGACTTAAATATCTTTTTAATCTTTCATAATTTTTTTAGATTTTATATACTCTTTAAAAAAATAGTTCTGATTTTTATTTTTTTACTGTTTACTAACTTAAGTTAATCGATCACATATCCAGTATGTGTATGTAAGAGAATGAGCAGAAGTTACATGTCTTTTTTTTTTTTT
>Ga0099824_1009816_pt1 | contig 11602 bp, 8 predicted proteins | sample SiratrowhiteBW_FD_76837 | JGI IMG/M metagenome (GOLD analysis project Ga0099824, IMG submission 76837) | Root nodule microbial communities of legume samples collected from California, USA - Siratro white BW | ecosystem: Host-associated > Plants > Roots > Nodule | place: USA: California... | reverse complement strand
TACAATCTCTCAGACAATTATGCCAAAGTGAAATTGCACCGAAGTTTCGGTGGCAAATTTAGTTATTAATTTAGCTACTGCAAAATAATTTTTTAGTATCTTAAAATACTAACACTTTAACAATTATTTAATGCTGTTTTTTACAAACTCATTAAGTCTTGTTGCTAGAGAATCATCAACAGATACCAATGGAAGACGAACAGTATTCTCAGCAATTCCAAGTGCTTGGAAAATTTGTTTGATTCCAGCTGGATTCCCCTGCTCAAAAATCATATCGATACTGTCTGATAAAAAGTAATGTGTTTTGAAAGCGTCTGCGGCTTTTTTATTCAATCCTAATCGAATCATTTCTGAAAATTCTTTAGGGAAACCTTGTCCGATTACAGAAATAACTCCTGCTCCACCCGCTAAAACGATTGGAAGCGCCAGCATATCATCTCCAGAAATCACCAAGAAATCTTTCGGAGCATTTTTAATAATCTGCATTGCTTGAGCCATATCTCCAGCAGCTTCTTTAATTGCTACAACATTTTTAAAATCGTTAGCCAAACGCACCACTGTTGAAGGAAGCATATTGCTTGCAGTTCTTCCTGGAACATTATATAGGATTACAGGAATTGGAGAAGCTTCAGCAATTGCTTTAAAGTGCTGATAAATTCCTTCCTGAGTAGGTTTATTATAATATGGAGAAACAGATAATATCGCTTCAAAAGCAGAAAAATCTCTTGTTTTTAACTCTTCTACAATCTGCATAGTATTATTACCTCCAACTCCTAGAACTAGAGGCAGTCTTCCCTTATTCACATCGATTACAGTCTTTATAACCAATTCTTTCTCTTCTGCTGTAAGGGTCGCATTTTCAGCTGTTGTTCCCATCACAACAAGATACTCCACTCCACCATCTATAGAAAAGTTTACAATACGCTGTAAAGCTTCGATGTCAACAGAAAAATCTTTTTTAAATGGCGTTACAAGCGCAACACCCGTACCTATTAATGATTGCATATTATTAATTAAAATTTATTTTATATTTTTTAAATACCGAAACAATTCCGAAATGAATAGTTTATAGTTTCCTAATTCTGTACTAATTGTCAATCGGTTCAGATTTTGATCTACAGCGGAAAATCCGACTTTAAATTTAGCTTTTGAAGTGCTGGTTACCAACATTAAAAAAATATTTTCAACGTCATAATAACTCAGCAAAAGATCAAATTCTGAATTTATAAATTCATTTAAGAAACCTTCCGTAATTTCTCCGTTCCAATTGATGTGTTTTTTACCAAAAGTTGGACGCGAATAGACCTCTTTTTCCTTAAATTTTTCTTTGTAGGCAAGAACTTTTATATTTTCTAAAGCAATTTCGTGGAGCGCTAACTCTTTTATTATGGCTTCTGAATATTCAAAAGTGCTCTCATCTATCAATAAACCAATTGTTTGAACGTTTTTAGTAAATACTTCACTTTTTTCATTATTTAAATTAACATTTAATGATTTTTTTACAAAAAACTCCTTTATATAATTCAAAAACATAGTACTTTTACCAGATTACAAAATTAATTATTTAAGTTGCATTTAAAATGGTAAAACTAAAAAAGTATAACGGATTTTTAAAACTTTTTGTTATATTCTTAACACTTTTTTCAATCTCTTCATGTAGTAAAAAAAACTACAATTTAACTAAAATTGAGGGAAAACAGCTTCCTGTTAGTGAAAAAACTGGCGAAACAGCTGAAATTGAAAATTTTATTAAACCTTATCGCGATCACATTAATAAGGATTTGGATAATGTATTGGCGTATTGCCTTGAGACTCTTGACAAAAGCACGGGAAAGTGGCAAACTGGCATTGGAAGCTTAATGGCAGATGTTTGTGTGCAAAGAGGAAACATCGTTTTTAATGCACGCGAAAAGAAAGATATTGATGTATGTCTTTTAAATCATGGCGGTATTCGCGCTATTCTTCCTAAAGGAAATGTTACCACTAGAACAGCTTTTGAAATTATGCCGTTTGAAAACAGTTTGGTCGTGATGGCTTTAAAAGGTGATCAAATCTTAGATATTGCTTCTTATATTATTAAGGAGAAAAAACCTCAGCCTTTGTCTGGAATGACGTTTACTATTACAAAAGACAACAAGGCAAAAGATATCATGGTTCAAGGTAAACCGCTTGATCTAAACAAAACGTATTATGTTGCTACAAATGACTATTTGGCAAATGGAGGCGACAGCATGACTTTCTTTGCAAAAAGCACTCGAAAGTTTGACTTAAACTACAAACTTAGAAATGTTTTGATTGATTATTTTAAAGAAGTAGACACAGTTGTTGCTCCAAAAAATATCAGAATAACAGAAGAATAAAAGAGTTTGCCGCGAATTACACAAATTTGCACAAATTTTTAAATGATTGAAAAACCAATTCGTGTTAATTCGTGAAATTGGTGGCTAAAAAAATTAAAACGACATAGCGCCTCTGGCAAAAAAACATATAAAATGAAAAGAAGAGAGTTTATCGAAAAAACAGCAGCAAGTACTGCCCTACTAAGTTTAGGATTGTCTTTGAGCAGTTTTGAAAGTAACGACATTAAGCATCTAACAATTCTACATACAAATGATGTGCACAGCCACATTGATCCTTTTCCTGCTGATGATCCGCGTAATCCTAATAAAGGAGGCGTTTCTCGTCGTGCTGCCTTGATTGAAACTATTCGTAGAGAAAATCCAAATGTGCTTTTGTTAGACGCAGGTGATATTTTTCAAGGAACACCCTATTTCAATTATTATGGAGGTGAATTGGAATTTAAATTGATGAGCATGATGAAATATGATGCTTCAACAATTGGAAACCACGATTTTGACAATGGTCTTGACGGATTGTATGCTCAGCTTCCGCATGCAAGTTTTGACTTTATCAATTCTAATTATGATTTCAAAAATACCGTTATGGACGGACATGTTAAACCGTACAAAATCTTCAATAAAAACGGAATTAAAGTTGGTGTCTTCGGCGTTGGAATTGAACTTCAAGGTTTGGTAGATAAAAAATTGTACCTAGAAACAGTTTATAACAATCCTGTTGAAGTTGCTCAAGATATGACAAAACTTTTAAAACAAGAACAGAAATGTGATTTGGTAATTTGTCTTTCGCATTTAGGTTACAAATACAAAGATGAGCCAACGAAAATAAGCGATTTGACATTTGCCGCACAAACTCAAGATATAGATCTGATTATTGGAGGACATACTCATACCTTCTTAGACAAACCTACAGTTGTAAAGAACAAGGCTGGAAAAGATGTATTGGTAAATCAAGTAGGATGCTACGGAATCAATTTAGGCCGCATCGATTTCTATTTTGACAAAGATAAAGCTCATACCAATCAAAGCGCCACTATTGTAGTGTAGTCTTTTTTTGAATTCTAGCTTTTTCTAAAAAGTATTCTACCATAAAGAAATAAGCTAGAATTTGAGTTGTATCTCGTATTAGGACTAGAACGACCGAATACGAGAAATATTCATTAAAAATGTAAAAGATATCAGAAAAGATATAGCTTATTGCCATCAGAGACATCAATAAAGCGATATGCGTTCCTTTTGTGATGTAGCTTACGAAGCAGAAATAGCTTAATACACTCAAAACGATTCCGTATACAGTGTAAATCCAAATAAATTTTCTCATACTGTCAAGCTGCAGACTCAAAACAGAAATCAATAAATACACTATAAAAACAACTACAATAGAAATTGGCAAAATATCTCGTTTAGTTAGTTTTATCGGTTCATGTTCCCTAATAAATAAGGTAACAATTAAGCTATATACCGCCAGAAAGCAAAGCACTCCTCCTAGTTCGGAACTTTCTACATCCATCAAATCATAAACTTGTCCAACAAAACAAAAGAGAAAAATGACACCTGCTGTTTTTTTTATTTCGAACTCGCTGCTAATTAAATAATAAATAAAAATAGCAGGAAGAACAATCGCTTTTGAGTATGTCGCAAAAACTTCTTGCTGAGTCCAATCAAAAATAATTGTACACAACAAGGCAAAAAAGAACAAAATTAATGACGGTTTATTAAGCTTCATTCAGTTTGTTTATAAAATCTTCTTCTGATAATATAGGGATGTTTAGCTTTGTTGCTTTTTCCAGTTTTGCTGGTCCCATATTATCTCCTGCCACTACAAAATCTGTTTTTGCAGAAATTGAGCTTCCTACTTTCCCTCCGTTATCTTCTATGGTTTTCTTTAATTCGTCTCTAGAAAATTGACTGAAAACGCCAGAAACCACAAAAGTTTTTCCAACAAATTTATCAGTAGCATTTGGGTTTATTTTTTCTTCAATTTCAAATTGGATTCCATAACTTTTTAAACGCTCAATAATTTTTCGGTTTTCTTCATTTTCGAAGAATTCGACAACACTTTTGGCGATTCTTTCTCCAATTTCATCAACTAAAACTAAATCCATTAAAGAAGCTTGTGCTAAAGCATCGATATTCTTATAATGTTTGGCAAGTTTTTTAGCCACAGTTTCTCCCACAAAACGGATTCCAAGCGCAAACAAGACGCTCTCAAACGGAATTTCTTTTGATTTCTGAACTCCATTTACCAAATTTTCTGCAGATTTCTGAGCCATTCTTTCCAAATGCAGAATATCGTCAACTTTCAATTCATATAAATCTGCATAATTGTGCACCAAACCATTTTTAAATAATAAAGCGACAGTTTCACCTCCAAGTCCTTCAATATCCATTGCTTTTCTTGAAATATAATGCTGGATTCTTCCGATAATTTGCGGAGGACATCCGTAGAAATTAGGGCAATAATGATTGGCTTCACCAACATTTCGAACCAATTCGGTGTGGCATTCTGGACAATACGCAATATAATGCGTTGGTTCTGAATTTTCAGGACGTTTTTCTAAATCTACTGCAATGATTTTTGGAATGATTTCTCCTCCTTTTTCAACAAAAACAGTATCGTTTATTCTGATGTCTAATTTTTCAATCTGATCGGCATTATGAAGAGAAGCTCTTTTTACAATGGTACCTGCAAGCTGTACAGGCTCCAAATTCGCCACTGGTGTTATAGCTCCAGTTCTTCCGACTTGATATGAAATTGATTTTAATACAGTTGAAACTTGTTCTGATTTGAATTTGTAAGCAATTGCCCAACGTGGTGATTTTGCTGTATACCCTAATTCTTCCTGATGCTGGATACTATTGACCTTTATCACAACTCCATCAGTTTCATAAGGTAAATTATGGCGGTGCGTATCCCAATAATCAATAAAATCAAAAACCTCATCCATACTGTTGACTAGTTTTGCTTCCATAGGCACTTTAAAGCCCCAGCTTCTAGCCAATTCCAATCCTTCATATTGAGTCTTGAATGGCAAATTATTCCCTGTCACAAAATAAAGAAGACACTCCAGCGGACGTTTGGCAACCTCAGCGCTGTCTTGCAATTTTAAACTTCCTGAAGCTGTGTTCCTTGGATTTGAATAAGGTGTTTCGCCAATTTCGATTAATTCCTGATTCATCTTTTCAAAACCAGCAAATGGCAGAATTATTTCGCCTCGAATATCAAATTTATCTGGATAATTTCCTTTCAAATGTAAAGGAACTGATTTTATAGTTTTTATATTAGTAGTGACCTCATCTCCTTGAAAACCATCTCCACGTGTCAAGGCTTGAACTAATTTTCCGTTTTCGTAAGTAATGCTTATCGAAGCTCCATCATATTTTAGCTCACAAGTGTATTGCAAGTCAACATTCCCTAAAACTCTTTGAATACGGTTTTCCCAATCCAAAAGATCTTCTTTAGAATAAGAATTATCCAAAGAATACATTCTATACTGATGTGCAACTGTTTTGAAATTTTTGGTAACAGCTCCACCTACTCTTTGTGTTGGCGAGTTTTCATCAAAAAACTCTGGATGTTTATCTTCTAAATCCTGAAGTTCTTTTAATTTAATATCAAAATCATAATCTGAAATTGTGGCATTGTCTAACACATAGTAATTATAGTTGTGTTGATTAAGTTCATTTCGTAATGCTTGAATAGTCTCTTGAATGCTCATAAATTGTAAAATATTGCAGATTATTGTGATGAAAAACTGAATATCAAAATTAGAATTTATTTTTGTTACAAAGCAGAAAAAATAAAAGTTTTAGAAATCAAAAATCAGACTGCAAATTCATGCAGTCTGATTTTCTCCTTGTCCATTATTCTTAAAAAAGAATTAAAAAAAAACCAACTTCCAAATGGTTTCGACGTTTTATATTTTTAACTGAAAATCAATATTTTACAGCGAAAATATAAAATTATTTTTGAATAATGATAAAGTCTGAACGTCTATTTAAGAGATGTTCTTCCTCAGAACATTTTACACCATTTTTGCATTTATTAATTAATCGGGTTTCTCCATACCCAATGGCACTTTCAATTCTAGAAGCATCTATGCCTTGCGAAAGGATATAATCTCGAGTTGATTTTGCTCTATTGTCTGAAAGTTTCAAGTTGTACGAATCTTTTCCGCGCGAATCGGTATGAGATTCAATTTTGATTCTGATGTTTGGGAATTTCTGCATGATGAACACAACCTTAGATAATTCTTCTACTGCTTTTGGCGTAATGTCATACTTATCGTAATCAAAATAAATCGGGTTTACATCTACTTTTTCTACTCCTTGTTTTTTAACAACCAAATCATCGTAATTGCTCAGCTCAAAATTGACATCTTTTATTTCGCCTCCATTCTGATCGGTGGTTTCCACAGTTTTATCGTCGCTACTGTAATTTGGTTTTGCAGCAATCATTTTGACTACTTTGTTACAAGGAACTTCGATAGCATATTTTCCATCAAAATTTGTTTTGGTTTCGCCTAAAACTTCACTAAAAGAGTTGTACGCCATTATAGTGACATCTGCTAAAGGTTTTTTCGTTTTACGATCTATTGCCATTCCAGAAATACTTTGGTTGCAAACTGGTTTTCCTTTTACGAAAGAATAAATATCATCGTCTCCTTTGCCTCCTGCTCTATTTGAAGAGAAATAGCCGTAAGCATCTGTTTTGTCAATGATAAAAGAAAAATCGTCTTTGTTGCTATTGATAGGCGCTCCAAGGTTTTTTGGCACTGAAAAAGTTCCATCTGCCTGAAGTTTACTTTCGTAAACATCCAAATCCCCCCAGCCGTAGTGTCCGTCAGAAGAAAAATATAAAACTCCGTTTTGAAAGAATGGAAACACCTCATTCCCAATAGTATTAATATTAGGGCCGAGATTCTGAGGCGAACTCATTGTTCCATCAGCCGCAATTTTTACCATGTACAAATCGGTTTCTCCTTGTCCGCCTGGCATATCTGAAGCAAAGAAAAGCAATTTTCCATCTTCGCTTAATGATGGATGTCCAACAGAGTAATCGTCACTATCAAAAAACACTTTTTCTGGATTTTCTAATTTATTATTGACGATGGATCCTTTGACAATCTGGAAATTATTTACCCTCGCTTCATCAACAACCAATTTGTTTTTCTTTACAATATTGGTCGAATAATAAATCGTTTTTCCCTGACTGTCAAAACTTGCAGTTGCTTCGTGATATTTAGTCATTACATTTGGAAGAAAAACCGTTTCGTTGAATAAACTTCCATCAGCCGGATTTCTTTCTGCGATATACAGATTTAGAAAAGGCTGATTGTTCCAAGTATACAATTTCTCACTAAACTTCGTCGTATCACGAGCCGATGTAAATACGATGTTATCTTTGAAAAATGTAGCTCCAAAATCTGATTTACTCGTATTAATATCTAAATTTTTAATGGTATAAAGAGGTTTTGCCTTCGCAACGCTGTCCATGTACTTCTTTTGGGCAACATATCGGTTAATTTCTGCTTTATCTCCTTTTTTATTCAGGTATTCTTTTGTGATTTTATCTGCCTCATCATAATCCATAACTGCCTTCATAGATTGGATGTAACGCAAATAGTAAATATCAGTCAGATTATTTCCCTGCACTTCATATAATTTTTTGTACCATTTGAGTGCATTTCTAGAATCAGAAATAAAATAATAAGAATCTGCCGCATTCTTCAAAGTCTGCGCTGATGGATCTTTTATGTTTTGCAAACATTCTTCGTAAGCTTTGGAAGCATCCAGATAAGAAAAGCTTCTAAACAAAGCATCAGCTTTCTTTAAGTTAGTTTTTTGAGCGAAACTAAACGTAACGCTCAAAATTAAACATAGGATATATAGTTTTCTCATAAGTTTTGTTTTTAGAAGAATCGAGGAGATTTAATCTTACTTTGTTTTTGAACAAATTGATAACGCAAGATGAATTCGTGAGAACCATCGTTGTATTTGTTCAATTCGCTTACAGTGTAATCAAAAGAATATCCGAGAAAGAAACTTGGTGAAATTTGAAAACCTGCCAGTATAGCTATCGAATCATCTGTTCGATACGCTCCTCCTATAACAAACTTTTCTTGAATCATGAAATTTGCTGATATGTCTGCAGTGATGGGAGCCCCGCTTACTGCTTTCACTAAAAATGCTGGTTTAAATTTCAAATTTGGATTCAAATCAAAAACATAACCTCCCATTAAATAGTAATGCATACGATCATAATCAATAGATTCACGAACATCGTCATAGTAATCATTCTGAATAAAACTCGGAATAGAGAATCCCACATACCATTTTTCTGTATAATAGTAAACCCCTGCTCCTACTGCTAATTTCATCTGATTGTTTATGTTCTGATTTAACAAAACATCATCATCATCGTAATATCTCCCTTTAGACCAATCAATGTTTAACATCCTTGTACCCGCTTTTACACCAAACGCCAATCTTTGTTCGTAGCCAAGAGGTATTGAATAAGAGAAATTTCCATCCAGATACAGCTCATTTGAAGGGCCAATTTTATCATTTACAACGCTTAAACCTACTCCTAGTTTTTCATTTCTAAGTGGAGAATGAACAGAAAAAGATTGTGTTTCTGGAGCGCCTGGCATTCCTACCCATTGCGAACGATATAAAAGTGCTGCCTCTATGGTTCCGGTAGATCCAGCATACGCTGGATTTACCGCCATAGTGTTATACATATACTGCGTATATTCGGGATCTTGTTGTGCCGAAGCGCAAACCGTAATAAAAGAACATATTAAAATGAAATATGTTTCTAATGATTTTATATATAGTTCCATAACGATACTTATTTAGTTTAATTAATTAGATGATTAATAGAAGTGGGTTATCTCATGATAGACAACCAGCCTTTTTTAACCGTTCCATCTCCAATGGTTATCACATAAAAATAAGTACCTGTTGGCAGCATATCTCCTCTATTAACTACACCGGATACATTTGCTGTTCCGTTCCAATCATTTTCATAATGTGCTTTACTATACACTAACGCTCCGTATCTGTTAAATACTCTCAGCTCGTTGTTTGGATAAGACTCAATACAGTCTATTCTGAACAAATCATTTTTGCCATCATTATTTGGAGTAAACTCATTGTAAACAGTAAGACAAATTGGTTCTAATGTAACTGAAGCTGAATTGTTTGAAGCATCAACATCTAAAGGAGTTGAAGTTTCCACAGTTGCTACACTTGTATAATTACCGTTTGGCAATACTTCTGCAACAATTGTTAATACTACACTCTGACCTGCATTTAGCGTTGGTATTGTCCAAAGCTGCGTCGCTGGATCATATGTTCCTGATGTTGCGGATGAACTAACTAATTGCAAACCGCTAGGAAGTAAATCACTTACAATAGTATTTATGAAATCGCCTTCTCCTACATTGTTCACTGTGATAGTAAAGGTTACCTGATCACCAAAATTTGGAGTTGGATTATCAACTGTATGAGTAATCGTTAAATCTGAACAGCTTGCTACAGTAACATTTAAAGTCTTCATTGTTCTTTCGTCACAATTGTTAACATAAGCTACTGTTACTGTTCCTGGTCCGATGTCTGACCAAGAAACGGTTACAGATCCATCGTTTGTACCACCTCCTGAAATAATAGTACCTCCGTTAATAGTCCATACATAATTGGATTTTCCATTTGCAATTGAATAAGTTACACCTTTGAATACACATGGAGTATCGTCTGTAGAAGTAAGCTGAACTGCAGCATCATTTTCAAATGCAATGGTAATTCCTAATCTTGGTCCGTTATCACAACCATTAAATGTATTAGCTAACGCCCCTGCATAATAAGTAGTTGCCGTAAGCGGAGTGGTATTTGCTAATGGAGTTCCACCAGTTGCAGACGCATACCAAACCACATTTGGTTCGTTTACCAAAATATTAGCTAATGTTGGCAAAGCAGATAAACAGAATGTCTGTGTTGTTCTTGGTGTTGTAATTACACTTGGTGAATTTACATTTACCGTAACAGCCAATCTTGCTGGATTTTCACAACCTATCGCACTTGAAACTGCTCCATAATAAGTTCCTGTAACAAGCGCTGTTGTTGGCGGAATTGCTGTTCCTCCTGTTGCTGTGCTATACCAAACAACATTTGCTTCGTTTACTTGAATATTTGCCACAGTTGGCGAATTTAAAGTACAGAAGTTTTGAGTTGTATTAGCTGTCGTCGGTGTTGGACTTGGATCGGCTACTGTTACTGTTACCAGAAGACGAGTTGAGCTTTCGCAACCTGCTGGATCAACAATATTTCCAAAATATATTCCAGAAGTAAGAGCCGTTCCTGCAGGAATTGCTGTTCCTCCAGTTGCAGCTGTATACCATGTTACATTGCTTTCGTTTACTTGAATATTTGCAATTGTCGGAGAGTTTGCAGAACAAAAAGTCTGCGCTGTATTGTTTGTTGTTGGGTTTATTGTATTACCAACCGTTACAGCTACTTGTAATCTTATACTGCTTTCGCATCCTGTTACCGGATCCTTAATTGCACCAAAATAAGTTTGCGTAGTTAGCGCAGCTGTAGAAGCTAAAGCTGTTCCTCCTGTTTGAGTTGTATACCAAACTACATTGCTTTCATTCACTTGAATATTAGCCACTGTCGGATTTGCTCCTGTACAAAAAGTTTGTGCCGAAGCGTTTGTTGTTGGTGTTGCAGGATCTGACACAGTTATGTTAACAGTTAATCTTGAAGCACTTTCACAGCCTGTTGTCGGATCTGAGATTGACGCAAAATACTGTCCTGTTGTCAAGGCTGTTGTTGGAGCAATTACTATTCCGCCTGTTGAAGCTGTATACCAAACGATATTAGTTTCATTAAACTGAACGCTTGCAAATGTCGGTGCATTTGCCACACAGAAGTTTTGAGTTCCAGCAATCACCAGTGTTGGCGTACCCGGATCGCTTACAATCACATCAACCGTCAATCTTACAGCGCTCTCGCAGCCTGTTGTAGGATCTGAGATTGCCGCAAAATACTGTCCTGTTGTCAAAGCTGTTGTTGGAGCTATAACTGTTCCGCCTGTTATTGCTGTATACCAGACAATATTAGTCTCGTTTGTCTGAATGCTTGCAAATGTCGGAGCATTTGCCAGACAGAAGTTTTGCGTTCCCGCTGTCACCAATGTCGGCGTTCCTGGATCATTTACAATCACATCGACCGTCAATCTT
>Ga0099824_1009813_pt1 | contig 11605 bp, 7 predicted proteins | sample SiratrowhiteBW_FD_76837 | JGI IMG/M metagenome (GOLD analysis project Ga0099824, IMG submission 76837) | Root nodule microbial communities of legume samples collected from California, USA - Siratro white BW | ecosystem: Host-associated > Plants > Roots > Nodule | place: USA: California... | reverse complement strand
TATATATATATATATATATATATATATATATATATATTAATTTATTATATAATATAATAATAAATAATATTTAAAAGTACAAATATTAAAATATTATATAAATTTTTTAATAAAAATATTATATAATAATTAATAATATAAAAAAATATTATTCAATAAAAGTAAGTATTTAAATAAAAAATAATAAGATGATAATTTTTATTTTATAATATTAAAATTTAATATTAAAGTTATTATAAAAGTTTTAATTTTATATTTTAAAAAAATTATTCAATCTTAATTAATAAATTAATGTATTTTATAATAAATTAAATTTTATTTTAAAAATAATTACTTAATTTAATATTTTTATAAGTTTTAAAAATATTATTAATTATATTAAATAAGTTCATTATAATCTTTTTTTAATTATAAAAATAAATTTATAATTTTAATATTAAAATATTTATTATATCTATCATATCATTTATAAACTTTCACAAATTTTTCACTCAAATCTTATTATCTTTCTCTTAATCCAAACAACTAAATTTTTCATACACTTTCATTTCAAATCATCTGAAATCCACTCTCCAAATCCAAACACACTCTCAGGAAATAAAAAACATATTAGACAAGTAAAAATATAATACTATGCAGAAAGACCCCAAAAATGCATTACAGTACATTATCCCAATACAGTACTGGATCAAGATCTGGGAGGAATCTCAATTGTATTTGTTAATATTTAATTTATGTTTAACATATATTTTTAATATAGAAAATATAGTTTCAATTTCTTTATTTATTCGTAATCTTTTAAAAGGAATATTTTTCATTTGTCATTTTTTCAAAATCTGGTACACCACTAAAATCAAATATAGTTTTTTTTTTAGGACTTAACATTATCACAATGAATTCAGGATTTCATATATACAATTTAATGATGGTCACTATAAATTAAGGATTTCTTAATTAAAATTTATCGAAATCTTTGTAGATATATAATATTTGGTAGGTTGTTTATTATTTGATATCGTAGAGAAGTTTTCCACAATAGTATTTCCAGTATACTATTTCCTGACGTGATAATAAATAAACAAATTTATATATTTTAACAATTAACTATCATGATGAGTTTACTATTTTCATAATAATTAGTTTTTATTCAAATTTATATAAGTTTTTAATATCTTATAGATTACGTATCATTATTTTATATTTTATTATAAAATGTTTTTTTTTAATTATATGGTTTTCAAGTCCTCTGTAGTTTTGTCAATATCGAATAAAAATAAGTTAAAGTTTAACTAACAAAAGAATATCAAATCCAATGTTTTGAAAATTTATAATTTGTTTAAATACGTCAAACTAAACTGATATTTTATCTAAAGAATTGCGTAATGTTGTTTCTCTATTACGTTTGAAGATATGTAAGACTAAGAACTCATTCTTATCAAGCTAAAATAAGAAATAATAATAATAATAATAATAATAAGTATTTTAAAATATATAAATAAAATCCATTTTTATTTAAATTATGAAAAATAACTATATTTGATTCAATGACTAAGATATTTTAAAATCATATTAATTTTACATTTTTTAATTTAAAGTTAATACTCTTAAGATGAATATGCATAGTTATGAAGGTCAGACCAATCCATCCGTACCTCGTTACTATCCGGATTAAGCCAGCTGAGTCAATAAAAAACCAGTAATTCGTTCGGGTTAATAATTTATCACACACTAGATTGTATTGTTTACTTCTTTATTTATAGATTCGTATTGGGAAAAAAATTACATATCAGTTACTTTACAGTGGCATTTTGAATATTTATATGAATACTTTCTTTGTTCTTTTTACGTTAGTTACTATGATAATTTTAAATTTAGATATTACAAAAATTATTTATTTTTTAAATGTAGACTGAAGACAAAAGTCTGACCATTAACTGAAGTAACCGGTTTTCACAATTCATGTGCCGACAAATTTTCACATATTGCGTCCCTTCAGATGCAATATCAGTCAAGATTTGGCATATTGAATTTTTGATACTCCTGGCAAGTAATAATTTCCAAACAAAAATTCATCTGATTTAAGTTAAAGTTAATAGTTAAGATTACGAGCAACTGGAAAAGTTAGCTACACAGAGGTAGAAGTATATAGCAATATGTGATGAAAACGATCCATTAAAAAATCTAGACAATAATATGTCCTCACTGCAAATGCATATTTACAGACATGTGAACACCATGCAGAGAGGCTAGTTAATTTCCCTATCAAAAAACTATAAACAGCATTATCGAAAGTAAAACGAATACAATTCCAGGTTAGTGTCGCACATATATCAAAAACCTGAACAGTCCCCACCATAGCTATCCAGAGAATTTGATCATACCATTTACTTTCTTTCAAGTTTCAACTCACACCACGATATATGGCACCAGGTCGAAGATCATCCAAGTTGTCAATGTTTCTATATCCGTCAAATTCTCTTAGACATACCCAACCTCGGCGGGTCAGAAAATCACGGTAATCATTTTCAGTGTAAAATACCTTATCTTCAGTATGCACAGGAAGATGCTCCGACTCATCATAGAGACATAATTTGATGGCCATTCCTGCAATTATAATTAGATAAATATAACATCATATCTTCATAATACTAAAAACTAAAAAAATATATATAAGATTTTAACATTCAAAATACACATAAAAATCAAATATATCCATAATATTTAAGGTTCAACCCTATATGATAATATTATTTAAAAATAACGAGTAAAAGAAAATGAAAAAATACTTTATATTTTTTATTTTTAAGGAAAAAAAACAAAATAACATTACGAAAAGATTGTTTTTCTTAAAAAAAAAAATTGTTGTCCAACTATGAAGCGATTTTTTACTGGTTCACCCGTTTTTAAACTGGTTGAATTGAAAACCAGTTTTGAAAACCCGTTTTATGGGTTTAATATACCAGATATTAAACCAGTTTACCGGTTGGACCAGCCGGTTTTAACAACATAGCAAAACCAACATGTGAACTTCAAAACTGCACTGCATTAAATGAGTAAAGCTCCTAGACATTAAAATTAAAAAAAAAAAAGAATTAAATGTGTACATATCACAAAAATAATTAGACGAATAAAGTGAATCTAACCTTCATCAAGGTGAAGAGTGTAACTTCCTATAGGCATTTCACGGTCAATACTTCGGATAATCTGGTCTTCATCCTCCAACCAAAATGTGCGCTTAGTTCTCAACCTAAAAGCAGCCCTGATTGCCTCTTTGATGGCTTCTGGAGTGCCATCAATACCTATTCGTCTTGTGTAATCACCCCATTTAACTGATATAACCCTTCCACAACATGACTGACTTTCTCCACCTGCCAAAGTAGGAAGAATTGATTGCATAAATAAGATAGCAATTAAGCTAAAGAGGAGGGAGGACTGAATATAATTGATTCCATATGTTGTGGCATGGAATAACTACATTTATTTTACCATGTTTTTTAGGTTCTACAATATTTTCCAAAAATTAACGAAAGCTGCTGTCACAAACCGTGTACATTTATAAAGACAATGATTAATTTATTTTCCCAGTCATTTTCTCTTCCATTGGTGAGTAAGCAAGCATGCATCAAACTATGAAGCTTTACATAATTTACCATTTCCAGAAGTCTCTCTCCAATTCCAAGGAGGGACTCCGCTAGCTGCAACAGCATCGGCTGTGGTAATGGCAAGAGGATGTCCATCGTGATCCAAACTTCTCTCGAGATTTAGTGTTGGTCTTCCAGTAGCTATATACCAAGTATTTGAGAATTATGGTAAATGGAGTTGCAAAAATTATGGTAACGGAGATAAAATGCATATCTAAATTCATTTTAATAGAGACTCCCTCACCTGAGAAGTTAAGGGCTTGTTTACTTCTATTTTCATTTCCCGTTTTCGATATAATAACATAATTGTCATCTTGTTTTCAACTTGTTTCCCGTTTTCAAAGAGTTGTATAGGAAACAGACAAAACAAAACATAATAAAATTGTTTTCACTCATAGCGACAACAGAAAACCTTTTGCTCAAAGTAAGCAGACCCTAAAATGTTGAAAATATTAAGTTTGGCCACTGAAATGCTGCAAAATATAGACAACAGATTGTAGAAAAAAAATGATAATGCTAAGCAAGCAATAAGCCTATGAATACTTCCTCCCACCATACAATCACACGCTTATATGGTCACGCACAATAAGTAGTATGAGTACTTGATTGCATTATTTGAGCGCTGTACTAGACATTATAATTAAGCGAAACAGATAAATGATAAGCATTAAGCAACAAGAATAATTTTTCCCACCATGTGAAGAAATAATTATCTGGCCACACATTAACAGAAAGAGTTCCTAGTAAATTATGATAACTAGATCTATACTGAAGGGTACAGCATTTGAATTATCATTTCAACAAACTCTTCCAAGGTAAAATATCATCATTTATGTTGCTCTTCCTATCATTTTTGTAAACGTTTACCTGAAAAGAAACATTAGAATGCTGAAAAGTTGTCTATAGTGTTGGTTAAATTTCCATGCAATACATGTGAATATGTACGTACATTACCATGGTTTTTTCTTACACTGGTTTAAAATTCCACACTTAATATCTTACTTGGATGTGGTGTATATTAGTTACTTACCAGTATAAGAATCAAGACTGAACCAAAATGTCACAAGGAATTAAAACCAATACAGAGTAAGTAGGCAGCTGAAAGCTGACATACCTTCTACAGGTCCAAAAGAGATGCTAGTATCATCAATACCTGTAGAGCAAGATAACCATTAAGCTATTGTTCCTAAAGATGAAATGGGTGAAATTATAACCTCAACAGATATCCAAAGTGGTAGTTTAACAGTACCGCATAGGAATTAAAACCCACTTTCAAATTGTTGAGATTTATACTGCCATATGCAAAAAATCAGACAGCTATCAAGCTATCCATGGATATAAGCTGATGCTCACAACTTATGGATAAGGCTTTTCAACCAAGAAATAAACGTGATTTCCAATCACACTTCCTAAACTTATACAGGGCAACTGAAAGCTTCTTCTTTAATCCTTCAAATTTGTGTTTCACAAAGAAACATAGATAAATGAAGGCTAAATGCATAAAAAGCAATCACCACGAGCCAGCAATTTTAAACCAAAATGAAATTATTTTGGATTAAATTTGTTGGATTTTGGAAAATGCAATCCATTTAGCAGTTACATTACAACTACGGAATTTAGATTTCCCCAGTTACGTTTTTCCCCACACTATATCCATTTTGTAAACAAAAAACCTAAAATTCCCAAGCAAGAATGCTTGAAAGAGATAATGAAGTATCTCCGTTTCCAGACAAAATTTCTCAAATTTGAGAAATTCCAGAATGTTCAGTTTTAACCAAAGTCACTTACACAATCTCTTTTAAACAAACCATCAAAAAGTATCCACATCAGATATCAAACACCTCCACTCCCTGCTAAACTTAGAGAAGCAGCTTCACAAGCAATTTGCTTACAACGGTTGTGTGACTAATATTAATATTCCGGAAGAATCTTCAGACTAACTTATTTCAGGCCACGTCTTAGCCTCAAAACCAGTGCATGGTTAGGCACAGTTTAGTCCTTGCACCTAGAAACTATTCATTTTAGTCCCTACCCGTGAGCTTTCTACTTCATTTGAGAACGTTTTAGTCCTTACACCTAGAAACTACTCCTTTTAATCCCTACTATTTTAGACAACAGAACTATCACTAAATCAACATTGTAAAAACAAGTTTGACTCTCACACTAATACACCTCAAAAGTCAGATTCCCAACCTAAACTGCACCTCATGCAAGGAAATCAAACATAACGCAATTCAATTAAACGAATCCCTAACCTAACGGTTCATAGAAGTGATGAAATACAACGAGTGAACTACTACCTTTATCAGCAAATTGCATGAAAGAATCAACCTTTGGCGGAGGAGTGGGGCTCTTGTACTGCACATTCTTGCTCCTCTCTCTGAGGATCTCATCAATCTCCTTGTAATACGACATCTTGGCAGAGCCGCTCCCTCCACGGTCCTGGTGCTTGGCCTTCTTGAACTCCTTTAGGAGGTTGCGCCACTTATCGGTGCACATGGTGGGAGAGCGATCGAAACCCTTCTCCCTCATCTTCGCCGATATCTGCTCCCAGAGGTGCTTGTTGGACTTCGAGGTATTGAAGAGCGCGTCCATCTCGCGGCGGAGGCCAATGAGGGAGCGCGTCTCGTCCTGCACCCACGTCTCCGCCCGTTTCTTGGGCGCCTTGATCTCCACCTCGGGGTCCTCTCCGCTGCTCTCGCCGAGGATCATCGGCGGCGGGTGGTGCGGCGGCGGCGGCGGCAGGTCGCCGTTGGAGACCACCTCGATCATCATGTCGCGCGCGCCTTCCTCCTTGTAGAAGTCGATTGGACGCGGCTTCTCCGACAAATACATGGTTGGGTAAGTTGCTTGCTCTGCGTGTGTGTGTGTGAGTGTGAATTGTTCCGTTGAGGGATTGTGTTGCAGAAGAAGGTTTGAGAAAGGGATTTTGGGGTGAAATTGGTTATGGTAATTGTAATTGTAAAAGTTAGGGATTGGGTTTTGGGGTGAAATTTTGAAGTGGTGAAGAAGTGACGAAGAAGGTTAGGGGTTTTGTGCTGTGTGTATGTCAGCGTGAAGTAAAAGCCTCTTGGATGCGGTGGAAAGAAAGGGGACGAGGAAGAGGGGACGTGTCTGTCTCTTCTTGACAATATTAATTATTCTTATTATTATTATTATTATTATTTAATTAACAATATATTACTATTATTTCAATTTTTTCCTGAAAACAAGATATTTTCAGAAGAAAATACTATACTTGCTTTTCGACAACTTAAACTCCTCAAATAAATTAATATTAAAAAACCATTTTCTTTATATAAGAAAAAATACACATCATCACTAGTAATACATTGGATGTAGGTGACAGAAACAACTTACACTAAATATTTAACTTATTACATATTAAATATAAAAAGGTATTTACTAGATACTCGGAAATTTGTAATTTATTTAATTCTGAAAATAAATTAAATTTATTCGTTAAACATAGAAATCCAACTTCCATCAGTTTACCTGACGAACGCTGTTTATCTGCTGCTAACTTAATTGGACTTTCTTGGTCTTTCTATTTAAACTTAATGGATGTTAAACAACCTTATTTTTTAAGTACATTTTAAATTTTATGCAGTATTGAATCTTTGAAACAAAAACATGTTAAAACAAAAACATTCCCGATTTTTTTTTTTAATGTGATCAATTGCTCTTGGATGTTTTTCATTATCTTTTTTTTATAAGTTTTTTTGTTTATACTTTTATTTAAGTATTTGTGTAGTAAAATAATAAATTAAATGGAAGTTTTTCACTTTAAGATATTACGTTTCAAAAATAAAATGTATAAATAGGTTAAAAGGTAAATTTAATAATTTTGAACTAATATGTTGTTAATGTTAAAAATATATATATTTCCAAAATCATTTGAAATTATAGTAAGTATGGTTTTTAAAGTAATTATTAACAAATTGTCATATATATATTTGACCATCTTAAAAACATTTTACTCACTTATTAAAATGACACATGTAGGGGGAAAAAAGAAGTATCATTTGAAAGATAATATTGTACAAAGACACAAATTTATTTTTCAAAATAGAAGATCGAATAAAAAAAATACTACATTTTAAGGAATAAACTCAATTTAGTATAGATTTAATTTATGTGTCATGTAATTGGTATTTAGTTTTTTTTTTTTTTTCATGTTATCCAAAACCTTGAGCTGACTTCAAGACAATGTACTAAAAGTAGCAAATCAATGAGTAGTGAGTAGGGTTCGAGTTTGAAAAGGAATTTTCCAAATAAGTTCTAATTATTAATTTGGTTACTTGTTACTTGTTAATATATTTCTCAAAGAATAAGTTTGTCAGTTTGTTCTCGGTGTGTGTTCTGACGTCAGATTATTAACCAGTAAATTGAATTTTTTTTGTCAAACTAATGTAAAATCACTTATGCAAGAAGTCAAAAACTATCATTTTCTACCCAGTGTAACCACATGTTTTAAAAAATCTTTATATTTATATTTATATTTATATTTTCTTACATTAAAAATGAATAGTCTTTACAGAATAAAAAAAAACAAAATTAGTGTGCTCTTTATGGTATGTGCATGATATGTCTGCTGCTAGGTGCAGGAGTTTAGACGCGTTGTTTGGCTTTAATTAGTAATTAATCGGTTCTTCCTAATAATAAAAAAGAGAAATTAGGATAATCTTTAAATTACTATTAAAACCAACAAATATATTTATCACGACTTATTAATTTTAATTTAAATTTTACGTTGAAAGTCAAAATAACAAGCTTTCAGTTTTCAATTTTTATATGTGTGGTTTTAGAAACAATTAATTATAAACATTTATGTGTGATTAAATCAAAGTCCTGCTCGAGATGGATTGGGATTTTGGGGACCTCTTTATTTAAGTGGGATTGCCTGTGTATGCCATTTGTTAAATTTTTATAATAATGCCTAATGATGTTAAACTAGTGAAAACAATTTTTCACTACTTACATACTTTATATAAAATTTACGTTATTATTTCATATGTAACATGTTATTACATCTGTGCTTTATTTTATATGTTACTTTCCATCAAAACTTGAAATTTTTAAGTCGATTTTATAAAATTAAATTAAATAAGATTTTTTTTTATGTTTGTTAAAAATATTGGATAGAGAATATTTATCTTATGAAGTTATTGGCTATTGATAAATTAGGACGATATATCATATATTTTTTAACATTTTTTTTTTTTGTGTTTGATCATGTATTCTTTTTTTATGTCTTTGTATATTTTCATTGTTGTTTTTGTAATTAGTCTTTTTGTATTTTCTTTACTTGAATATAAACTTATTTTTTATTTTCGTGCTTTCTCTCTCTTTAATGCATATTTTTTCTTAAATGGTATCAAGAGTCTTTATGCTTCCATCTTATTATGCTACAGCCAACACGACTTCATCATCTATCAATATGAAAATCTTTATCACTACTAATACGCTTAAACTTGATAACACCAAATTTTTTATTTAAAAATAATAAGTCTTAGTTACCATACAGGGCTGAACCTACAAATTTTGTTAGATAACTCTGTTGTTCCATTTCATTTTCTTAACTCATAAACCACTCTTTCACATCATCCAAATCAAGATTTTTATAAACTATTGTAAACAGACCAATTAATTGTGTCGTGACTTCTTATTTCAATTACTACTCTGATTCTCACCAAAATGGTGGTCTATTTTCTAAAATTGAATGATAATTATTAAATTGTTTTTATTTTTAGTTGTGAATACTAAACATATATTAGTATTTGTAAAATTTTAATATTATTTTAGATTATCATGTTTAAGAAGATCAAAAAATTGATTTGATTTTAATTTATTTTTAAAATGTGTGAATATTTAATTCACTTACAAGGAAATATATTTTAATTTAGTTCAGACATAAATTTAAGAGTTTTTTTTTCTAAATTGATACTCAATTTAGTTTTTTGAAAAATTAAGACAATATCCGATAGATTTCTCAAAATAATTTTTGTAATGAAAAATAATATTCTTAACTATTAATTTTGTTTGTCTTGTTATCATAATATTCTCTTCATTGACTACAATATTAAACTAGTTTCTAGCTAATATTATTATTTATTAATTCTAAAAGTAAATACTTTAGAGAGTTAACTTTGGTTGTCATTTTATATTTTATTTTTTCTTTCTTGAATTACTCAAGAAATGGTAATATTTTCTTTCAATGATTTCCACAGGCCATTGAATGCTTCGTGTACTCATCTATTAAAGAAGATTTCAAGTTTGTATAAGTAGATGTTCTTGCAATTAAATAGGACAAATAAAAATATTATCTCGTTGTATGATTTAGTCTTTGTGTAATTTGTTTTTTATCAAGGATTCCAATTTCATAATTAATGTGAGAGTTTCACAATGTTGTTAGAACATTCATCAATACAACAGATCATGGAAATATGATGGACTTCCCTCTTCATGTTTAACAACCCACATGTTCTTGTACTTAATGTTCTTTTTTATATAAATTGAGGTTATTGTTTGTCGAGATTGGTTTGACTAAGTGTGTTAAGGAGAAAAAATGTTGTGGATGATTAGGTTAGAGTGTGTTGGGTATTCAAGTGTGAGTCTAAGTCCTATATTGAGTAAGAATGAGAAAGTTGAGCAACAAATAAAAAAGAATACCCACGAACCTGATGCCTTAAGATTTTGGGTTGAAGATGGTGTCATTTCCTTATATGGGTTTGGCTCGGTTTTCATTCTTGTGAAATCTCCCCGGTTTTCCCCCTCGGATTCTCCCAACAAGTGGTATCAAAGCCGATGGTTCGCCTTTGTCACCGAGCGAATGAGCTCAGTTTGACCCTATATCAAAAGTCTTCTGGATGGAGGTTTCAGTCAAACGTGTCCCGTATAAGTGTGTGAACGGCGGTACAAATAAGGGGTCAATTGATTTCACTCGAGAGGGAGTGTATCAATGTGGAGGAGGGACTCTCACTTGAGAGGGAGATTGTTAGGAACGGCGGTACAAATAAGGGGTCAATTGCTTACACTTGAAGGGGGAGTGTATCAATGTGGAGGAGGGACTCTCACTTGAGGGGAAGATTGTTAGGTATTCAAGTGTGAGTCTAAGTCCACATTAAGTAGGAATGAGAAAGTTTAACAACAAATAAGAAATAAGACCCACAAACCTAATGCCTTAAGGTTTTGAGTTGAAGGTGGTGTCATTCTCTTATTATATGTTGGCTCATGTCTCGTTGTTTGAGATCTCCCAAGTGTTTCTCTCTTGGATTTTTCCAACAAAATGTATAAAAAATAAGGTCATTCTGTAAATAAATATTGAATTTAGTCTTTACAAAAAATGTTGAGGTCATAGAATAAGAAATATTTGAATAAATTTTTAATACAAATGGGACATTAAGTATTTCGTTTTTTTGTCAAATTATGAGTTTTTACTACAAATTAAATTATATTCTCTCTAAGGTTGAAAGCATACACCATGCTCTTGTTTGAGAAAATGAAGACAATTTTAATGGGAGATGGTGAACTGTTTATGATGTGCTCATCCAAAATCGTTCAAAAATAAAATTTTGGAAAGGGAAAAAAGTGTTGGAAGGAAGTCATATCCACGATGAACATCACTCTTCAAGTAACGTCATTGGGATCCTTCAACAATACAAGTGTACAATGATGACAATATAAGTTTACAATGATGGGAAGAACGTGCCAAGTTCATTGGATGGAATAGTGATATTAGTGTGGGTATTGTTGTTAGGCTTGAGAAGGGTTATTTGACCATTTTTCAAAAGTAATAAATGAACTTGAATGCAAAATGATGAATTATTCAATGACATTCACCCCAATAACCGAATACTTTTGTCTGTAAATACTGCATATTTTATTCCATTCATAAATCTATTTTCTTCCCTATGAGTTCTAGTCTCAATTCAAATACTAGTTTTGACTGTTCATATGTTATG
>Ga0099824_1009806_pt1 | contig 11613 bp, 4 predicted proteins | sample SiratrowhiteBW_FD_76837 | JGI IMG/M metagenome (GOLD analysis project Ga0099824, IMG submission 76837) | Root nodule microbial communities of legume samples collected from California, USA - Siratro white BW | ecosystem: Host-associated > Plants > Roots > Nodule | place: USA: California... | reverse complement strand
TACAACTCTAAACTTTTTCAACTACTCAACGTAAAAAATTAAAATTTACATCTCTTCCACATAATAACCTTATACTTTTTTTTTTTTTTTTTTTTTTTTTTTTTTTTTTTTATCTTGGCATAATAATGGAGTATTTGTTGATCATTACATAGATAGAATGCTTCAAAGGTCTATCAAAATTTGAGCACGATAGCACCAGATCATCATAGGTCAGTTTCTACATTCTAGAGAAACAACAGCATGTTAAGACTATACTTTGTACCATTACAAAACCTGCCATTTTTCTATAAAACACATTAGACCAATTCACTCATTATATGGAAAAACATGTTAAGAATAACAATATTAGAAACAGAGAATGGGGAATTACTTGTAAATTGTTTGTTGAAAAGGGTGCTAAGGAATTCCGTTGGCATTTTCCTTTGAAACTTCTGTCTTCGTCCGCGATGGAAGAAAAGGTTAGTATCCGAACTTAAGGAGTAAACAAAAGGCATGAATAATGAGAATGCTTTCAAGATTAAACTGATGATGGTATTTAGAATGAAGCATTTATACAAGACCTAGAGTAGATTTCTGTCAGCAAAATAAAAGAGTAATCAATACATCAACTAGGGCTGTAAGAAGGAGAAGGGGAATCAGATTATGAAAATGAAAGATGAAAATTGGAACACAAGATTCAGTGTAGGGATGTAATGAAATGCTTAATTTTGCTGTAAAACACGTGAAAGTTAAACAACCTGCAGCAAAATCCCGCTCTTCGTTGCATCAAGATTGTCTTCATGTGGCATGGAAACCTTTTGCTGAATTCCGAAGGCATTTACCTTTCTGTAAATAGTGCTTTAAGTTAATATTCATCCATGCATCACACCACTGTGAACCACTAAAAAAACAAGAGCCTTTAAGAGGGTAACAAAATTAAGTATTAAATACGAATATGTATCATCACACTACAAGTCTCCTCTAGAACTCCGACACAAATCACTCTATTACAAAAAGAGAAATGCTAGCAACGCACTCTCCACTGTGAGCTGAAATTTGTAAAATTGTACTCTTAAGTAGCAGTAGGCAACAAAAGGCTAACTTAGTGCTGGCCAATTACATATTTACCCAATTCAGTACTCTCTTAAACAACATTAACCACTAACACTAACAACATTTACATGGAGCATTGAAGAAAGGGGCAAATGAGGCACCCCATTAGCACACGATGCTCAAGCTCTAAACTTGCAAGTAAGATACAGAAATGGTAGAAAATTAAAGAGAGATAAGAGAGAGGATTACTTTACAGAACATGAGTAACGACGAGGAGGTGAGGATTGGGAAGGGGAGAAAGTAGAGACTTTGGAAGGGAATTGGTTGCAGAAAAGGGTGAAGGGAACAGATTGATTGAAGTTGGATGGGAGTAGAGTGGAAAGAGAGGGAGGAGAAGAGGAGGGAAGAAGAAGGAAGTGAGTGAAAATGGAACCACCCATCTTCGGTTTCTGCTTCTGGGTTGTTCCGGTTGGGGTTATCCAGCTCAAGCAACCTATGCCACCTCGGACGGGAACATCATCGTTACGTTACCTTCTTCATTTATCCTTTTTGGTTTTCGCAATTTTCTTTACTAAACCTCATACGTATTCTTCTATTACTTTATTTATATTTGCTTTTATTTTCTTCATATTCTATAGTTTTAATGGTTTAGTATTAGTTTACATATTTGAAAATAGTTTTTTTAGTAATTTATTTTCTGATTTTAATAATGTAACAAATCTATTGTTTATGATAATCAATATTATCTATTTTATAAATTTATGGACTACAAAAATATAAAGATCAAAATTATTCACATATAAAACTATAGAGACCGACATCATAATTAGACTTAAAGAGAAAAAAATATTCTAATATCTTCAAAGTATATATCATAATTTTTTTTAAAAAAATGTCTTAAATTTATTATAATAATTATTCATAAGAATAGTTTTTCAAATATATTACATTATTAATGTGTAATTTTAATTATTATTCTTGTTATAATTCAATTAATATGTTTTTGCTATAAATATTTGATTATATATGAAATTCATATTAAATAAAAACCATACTTATTTCTTTATTACAATATAACTTTTTTATAAATATTTGATGCTTATTCTTGCCATCCAACTCAATCTCTTCCTCCACTGCATGGCTTACATTGTGTTTACATTGTGTACAGCATGCTGTGATCTCGTTCCTACATAACATTCTCGTAGTATATGTTAGAATTTATCATGTTAGAACTTCCCATTAATAACTCAATCTATATTAATTAATGTTTATAATTTTTTATTAACTGTGGTACAATTATTCATATTCTCTCACTTTATCCTAATAATTTATATACACTTATAAATAAGTCATTTCTCCCTTACAAATAGATTTTTATTTTTTTTTCACTACATTTTATAACAATGTCTTATTTCTTATTATTTTAAATAGATAATTTAACAAATTTTATATGTTTAACTAATTCTACTGTGTAACACAACTGATTTATCAACTAATTAATGTTATTTATGACTTTTTTAGAATTTTAGATTTAAGATTAAAAATTGATTTTTAAATTTGAAATTGTGGCTGGTTGATAATTATATATTTCCAGTATAATGTTTTAAGTTATAATTTATTAAGTACATTTCCTTAGTTTAATATTTAAAACAAAAAAAATTGAGAAGTAAAAATATATTTTTAAAAATAATCATAGAAATAAATCACGACTTTGGTACTAAACAGCAAACAAAGATGAACCAACACTTAAAAAGACATTACTAATAACATTAACATATAACATCGGGCGGAGTGGTACGGTGGTTGGTTGGTTTGGTTTGGTTAGAGTTAGAACTTGGAACCTCCGTCTTGTTTCGATGAATTCGAGGAAATCCCTCACTACTTAACACACACATTCTTCTCGTTTTGTTTCTCTTAAATCAAATCCAATCCAAAGCCACTCTCATTCTGTCATTCATTCAACCATGGCTCACCTTCTCCACACTACCTTCATCCCCTCCTCCTCCTCGCTCCGCCGCGCCGCCGTTACCCACCGCAAAACCACGCCTCCTCTCGTCGTTCGGGCCAAGATCCGGGAGATTTTCATGCCGGCACTCAGCTCCACTATGACGGAGGGCAAAATCGTCTCCTGGACCAAATCCGAGGGCGACAAGCTCTCCAAGGGCGACAGCGTCGTCGTCGTTGAGTCCGACAAGGCCGACATGGACGTTGAGACATTCTACGACGGCTACCTCGCCGCCATCGTCGTCGAGGAAGGTGATGTCGCTGCCGTCGGATCCCCCATCGCATTCCTCGCTGAGACCGAGGATGAGATTCCTGAAGCCAAGTCCAAAGCCTCCTCTTCCTCTTCCTCTTCCGCGCCCGCACCTGCAGCTGCACCAGCACCAGCACCGCCCGTGGAGTCTCAGCCGGAAAGGGTTGCGGCGCCCGTCGCAGCGGCTCCGGCTCCGGTAGTGGTGTCCAGTCATCCTGCTTCGGAGGGAGGGAAGAGGATTGTTGCGTCACCTTATGCGAAGAAGCTCGCCAAGGATTTGAAGGTGATTTTATTGTTAGTTAGAATTTGGTTAGAAGGTTGTGAATGAGTTAGATAGTTACATAAATTTCTAGTGGAATACTTATGTAAGAAGAAAATAATGCTCAAAATGAGTCAAACTTGTTCGTTAGTTAAAATTAACTTATGCTGCTCAACATTTGCCATTTAGAGACGTTTAGAGAAGGTAGACAAGCTTCTATTATAAATATTGAAGTACATGTGTAGGTTTAAGTTATAAGAGATGTTTATTTAGTTTATGATTTTATTTTCTTATGAGTTGAAGTTTAACTCAAAAGAAATGTTTATAAGAGATGTTTTATTGATTTTAACGCAGGAGAGAATTTTAATTCATTTTACCTTTTTATATTTTTCTCTTATAAGTATTTATTAAGAAGTTTAATCTAATAAGGTATTAGTTTCATGTTGTCCAGTACATGTTGCCTAATTGTAGAGCTACTCATCTATGACATTTACATCGTCGGCATTTTTTTTTTTCTTTCGATTCTCTCTGGTCGTTTGCGCTCTTGACATGTTTTCCAACAGGTGGAGTTGGGGAGGATAGTGGGAACTGGACCGATGGGGAGGATTGTTGCTAAGGATGTTGAGGCTTTTGCAGCTTCTGGGAATGTTGCAGCAGCAGCATCACCAGCACCAGGGAAGAGTGCAGCACCTGCAGGGGTGGAATTGGGATCTGTGGTGCCTTTCACCACAATGCAGAGTGCTGTGAGTAGAAACATGGTGGAGAGTTTGGCAGTTCCCACTTTTAGGGTTGGTTACACCATCACCACGGATGCACTTGATGCCTTGTACAAGAAGGTGAGCTTTGAATGTGCAATCAAATTTGGATGTGCAATGCATTAAATGTGGTTGCATTCAGTTGCTATTCTAGTTGACTAAATCACTTTGATAGATCATGTTGGTTTTCTTTTCAATGTTTCTTATGGTATTTTTGCGAGTTTGATGTTGCAATACTGTGTAGGGAAGAGGTCACACTATTATTACAGATCCTTTGGCTTGGTTTTTTGACTGTTTGGAATGTTCTAAATGTTTTCAAACTCTGTTCCCAGGTTCTGCATTTTGTTGAAAGCTTGGTGACTTTAAAGATTAACACTCAACTCATAAAAGGATGAAAAAGGGGGAATTCACATAATTTGTAGTTTGTATGTGGTACCAAATATGAATGTTCTACCACTAAGTCATTAGATATGGTTGTGATTGTGATTATGATTGATGCTAGATGAATATCACATGGGTTCCTGTGACCTTTGTGTTTCATATATAAGGGCACTTTATCCAATTTGCATATTGAATAGTATGTCTAATAAGATAATATTCTTAGACCTTGTAATGAATAGGGGTTTATTAATTGACAGAGTTAACTGCAAGGATTGTTCCAATTTTTTTTTATAGGATCTTCACATAACACAAAAATGAGTAAAAAAAAGCTGGAAAGAAATTTATTACTATAAGTGGTCAAGTGTAAAAATACTAGCCATGTATGATTTTGTGTTGTTTTTGAAGTTCTTACTTGTCTTTTGAACATGCTGCTGGCAGTTCATGGTAGTTTGATACCTTCACCTTTTCAAATTATTTATACCGAGTACCTTGGAGTTCTGGATTCATACCCAAACTGCTATTATTTTCCATTCATTGATTCTATTTTAATAACTTTCAGATCAAGTCAAAGGGAGTTACTATGACTGCATTGCTTGCCAAGGCTACTGCACTTGCACTGGTCAAACACCCTGTTATCAACTCATGTTGTCGAGATGGTAATAGCTTTACATATAATAGCAGCATCAATATTGCTGTTGCTGTGGCTACAGATGGTGGATTGATTACACCAGTTCTTCAGAATGCTGATAAGGTTTTTTACACTCTAATTTGATCAGCTTCTAATTCCCTCTCCTCTAATGTGAGATGGTTCTTAATTGTTAAATGGTATATCTAATGTATATTGTAGATTGATGTCTATTCATTGTCAAGAAAGTGGAAGGAGTTGGTCGATAAGGCCAGGGCCAAGCAGCTGCAACCTCATGAATACAGCACTGGTACTTACATGTATTTTATTGGTTTTGTTCTACATCTTAGCAAATTTTGAAATTTATTATTGAATCCTTAAAAATTGTGGGTAGGGTCTAGAAATTTTGATAGTTGACTTCATATTATTTCATTAGAGTTCAGAATCTATCACTGCATACATAGGAGATATCTGTGAATGAAAAGAAAAGAATAGCTCAGTTTCAAAATATGAAAAATATTGGCGTTCAAGTTCATGATTATTGTGTGCACTGGGCAGACTTGTCTAAAGTTAATTTCAGTCTGAAAATTGGATTGGGATGCGTTGATGGATTATTATCTACTTAGTCTTGTTCTTTGACTGGATTGCAACTGTGAAATCAATGAATATATGACACAAACTTTATACGTCTGCACAAGCTATATATTTGGACAATTGGTTTTAGGCATGGAGTGTAATCATATAGGCATAAAGTATAATTTGTGGAGCACTTGCAGTTTATTACTATATACCAAAGAAAAATCTTAGTTCATATGGGTAATTCACTGACAAAGCTCAAGATTGTATCTGAATGTTTATCTATTTTCTTTTAGTGTAAGTTGAAGTGATGTATGAAATGTGATACCAAAAAATCTGTACAGATCAGGTTTCTGGAGGGTTCTGATGTTCCATAGTTGTGTTCTTTTTGGTTTACAATTGCAATGAGTGCTTAAGGTTGAAAGAATAAGTCGGGCTTGAAAGACTAAGGAAGAACAATGACTCCTTAAGCATGAGGATTTACAAAGATATGATTTAGAATTAATTTTGGGAGCAGAGGATGTATCCTCTATTATCTGGCCACAACGGGGGCTTTAGTTAGTGTAAGACTAAGGATGCAAAAAGTTCAATGAAGAGAGAATGTCAAGTTTAGTGATGCTTTAGTCATCATTATTCAACAGTGAGTTGTGATAATAACAAGTTGGAGGGAATAAAAAAAAGCATACAATTTAAGAAAAAATAACAACTAATCTCACTAAATTGGCCCTCCATTTTGGATGATATATTAGTTGAGGCCATCAGACTCTTTTAAAGATCAAAGTTTTAGTAAAACAATTTAGCACAAGGTCTTGATAGTTTTTCCTACTGTTTTCTTAGTTCTTTTACCTACCAATTTTAATTGTACTATCTTTCATTTGATCCACTCTGATATTCACTAGAGCCTCCACTGATATTCTTTTTTCATATCCAAATCACTTAGATGAGTTTTGTCAAATATCCTTGTCCAGGTCTAAGTTTTATTTTCTTGTATGTCTACCTCATCCATCATAATCTGTTTTCTTTACTTCACTCATTTTTACTCTCATTAGTACCAAGATAGATCCCAGATACCTAAATTGCGCAGTTTCTGGTATTATGTGGGGAATATTAAACGCTGTTTTTCTCACCAATCTTAAAATCTCAGTTCTGACTTTACTCGAGTGTAAGCCGTTGATAGAATCGCCACCCCGCTCCCCCTCCCTCCCAAGTTATATTTGCTTTTTATTGTTCTTGTTATGGGAAACTCTTGAAGAAGCAGGATACAGATCTATGATATTTACGTGAAGAAATTATGTCCTTTGTAATGATTGAACACTGACATCAATCAAATTAAGGACTCTGATTTGGATATTTGCCTATCCTCACTGATTGCTTTTATTATTTTTTTACAGGTACTTTCACTCTTTCCAATCTGGGAATGTTTGGTGTTGATCGCTTTGATGCTATTCTGCCACCTGGAACTGTGAGTGTTTTTTTGACCATTGTCAAATATTGCAAGAGATTAACTATATGTTCCAATTCGATTAATGATGGGCAACACAAATATTATCATTCTTTGGATTTATTTGTGTAGGGAGCAATAATGGCTGTTGGAGCATCACAGCCAACTGTTGTGGCTTCCAAGGATGGTCGCATTGGCATGAAGAACCAAATGCAGGTACGAGAGTTGTGACATATGTATACATAGGAGTACTTGTTATTGTTAGAAAAACATAAATCCAGTTCTTGTTTTTTAGTCACAAATTGTTCTTCCAGACTTGTTTCCTATAATTGAAGAAATGTACATTTGCAGGTGAATGTTACAGCCGATCATCGAGTGATCTATGGCGCTGATTTGGCTTCGTTCTTGCAAACACTTTCACAGATTATTGAGGATCCCAAAGATCTCACTTTTTAGTCTCATTTTCTTAACACAGTGAAAGAGCATTCCTATTCTGGGTGTGATTCCTCTCACCAGGTTTGTGGGGTTATTAATTGTTGACTTGAGGAGTCAATTACTATTCACTCGGGATTTTGCCAAGAGTTTTGAATAGAAAAGGTTTCTTATAACATATTTTTAGTCGAAAATGCCATTTACATTTTTCTTTAATGCTGCCTGATTTTTTATTTTATTTTGTTTATTTGGGATGTTCATTGTTGTCTAATAATGCCTTTAATTTATGTAAGCATACAACTTATTTTTGGATTCCAAATCTTGAAAAGTGAACCTCAAAGGATTGAAACATTGATTATGTGATGGAACTAGGAAAGGTTAGTGATGAAGAAAATTGCTGCTGCAATGTGATTGTCATAACATTTTGATTCAATGGCAAAGACTAATAAAAAAATATGGTTGCACTTAATTGAAGTTAGCCTTGTTTCAATATTGAATATTTTTCAATGGAAAAAACCTCCGTAGTCTGAGTTACTTGTCCAGAAATTTTGCAGGTTAGTAGTAAAATGGGAAGGAAAATTTAATTTGGTTGCTTGAAAATGCTATTTGTATTATTTTTGGTTCTTGAAAAACTTTGTTAATGTAATTTTTTAATTCAAAAAGGAGGATTAGAAGGCCCCAAACCATGACGAAACTACACGGGGGTGTAAATAGCCTCTGTACATCTCCAAGAAGAAAGAACACAACCAATAGAACCCTTAAAACTTTGTTTCAAATATTATTTGTTGCATTTGAACAGTGTATAATAAACAGTAAACATGAATACTTAAAAAGTTTAAATATACTTATTTTATCATAATTTTTTTCTATTTTAATTTTTTTTATTAACGTTTTACTATTAAAGGGATGAGTTGACACAAAAAATAACATATCATTTAGATATGTGACATCACATATCTTAAAAATGAAATACCATGTCATTTAGATGTATGACATTACATCATTACTTAAACACAAGATATTGATATTTAGGATAAAAAAGGTTAAATTGTAAATTAGTAAAATTTTATGATGCAGAAATTTAATAATTAAATATATTAAAGAAATCATTTACTTATTTAATGTAAAATTATTTTTTACATGTTAATGTTTTTATATTATTTTATGTTATTTTTGAAATATTATATTATTTATACGCAAATATTTATAAAATAAATTAGTTTAAAAATTATTTATACTTAATAACTCACCTAGTAAAAATGATAGTTTTAGTTAAGTTAATTTAAATTTTTTTAACCTATTTTGAGCATTGATTTAGATCGATCATTCTGATCGATGAACAGATGAAGTAACCAAGTTCAAAGAAAAGAAGAACCAATCAAAAAATAAAGTAACAATAAAATATATAAAAAATAAGCATAAATTGGTTTAATTAGAAATATTTAATAATACATTGTTTTAGTTTTTTCTTAAAATATAAAATAGCCTGAAATGTTTAATATTTTCTATATATTCTACATAGTTTTCTTCTTATTATTAAATACTGATAAATATCATTGAAATTTTAACTTAAGTATAATAACATTTAATTTTATTTTTTATATGTGTTTTAAATGTTAAAAACCAATAAATTTATGTTTTATTTTGATATTATTTTTTAAAGCACTGGTTCATGATTTCATAAAATAAAGAATGACACTCTATATTTCTTAACAACGGTGAATCATAATTTTTAAACGTGTTTAAAATAACAAAATTAAATAACACACAGAAAAATTTGTAAACAATTTCAAATTTTTCATTAGAATCATTTCTAAGTTTATAAAGAATTTCGTATTTATGTTTAAAATTATGAAAGAAATTTTTTTACTGCAATATGAATTGACGTTCAGCTTCGTTATACAAGCCATCCTGAGAAATAACTTAGCCCAATCTTTTCTTCAAGTACCGAATTAAAATAAAGTGTGAAACTCGTAACTCAAAATACCAAGAACACACCAAGAATAGGAAGGAAAAGAAAAATATTCTCTGTTTTCAAATAAAGAAAATGAAACATACGATAAAAACAGAAGGTATATAGTAAAACTCTTGTGAAGGTTTGTGTTATGTATAGTCTCATCAAAATTGTTACTGAAATAGAGTAATTTTTGTTCTAATATGCTTTTGTTTACAGATAAAATTAGTTGCTACAAATTATCTTATTTCTTAAAAAAAAATACTTTTTTATTATTTTTTACTGTTATATTTTATACATAACGATACTATTAAAATTAAATTCAAAATAAGTAATCTCTTAGTTTATTAATATAATATAACAACTCGAAACAAGAACAAATAGTTGTATAACATATTATTTTCTAAAATTAAATAAGTCATCACTAATTATTTTAATCCAATATTTGTCGAGAAGAAATATCGATATATTAATGCAAAACTTCCAAAAAATAAAAATAAAAAGTTAATGTTAGTAGCCAAAAATATTTGCATCCAAATTCCTCCCCAGACTCTTAAGTTTTATGCAAAATATATAAAATATTTTAAGTCTGGAGTAATCATTTATATATGCCATAAAGTTCATTTACAGGTTAAAATTTGAAATATATATACAAAGATGGTTTCACTATAACGAGGAAACATAAGAAGGATAATATAACTTTATTAATTTAATGTGTACTTGATTTTTATTTATGTATTTAAACATTTCTTATGTATCGTATACCTTATTTGATCATTAATGTTTTTTAATTAATTAATTCATTTACGCATATTATTAATACAAGTGAAACTTTAGAAGTTATATTTTTCTTATTAAAGTTTTAAAATTTGAGTCTAAAATATTTGAATTTTAGATAGGATATTTAAGTTAAAATTTGCAGAATTTTTTTTTTGATTTATTTTATAAGTTGTTTCATATGTTAACTTCTTTAAAAGTCATATTATCCTTAAATTTTTACTTTATGTTTGAATTATTTTTATTTGATTTAATCATATGCATAACACTTTATCTCTAAGATACGACATACTTTTATGTTAATTATTTTCTTTTAACATCTTATACGTCAATTTGGATAATGTGGATAAGGTGTACGATGGAGAAATTCTCCATTGATTAAACATTTAGATTTTTTACTAGTAACAAAACCAAATTACTCACACAATAGACAATGTATCAATTTGTTAAAAATAAATGTAAAACGAAAAAAGAGATAAAATTATTTAGAGTCAAAATAAATAAAAAAAATGGACTCATATCATCCAAAAGCAAACTAAGATCCAACTTTGCTTTAAAAGCTTAAGAGACTAAATTAAATAAGATATTGAAAGAAAAATGGAAGTTTATGAGATTTATGATTTCAAATGTTTAATCAAATAAAGTAAGTTATATTTTTATTTAATGTTTTTCATTAATACATGTTTACAATTGCTTCTTTTTAGTTACTTTATTTTTAAATACTTATTTAATTTAATGTTCTCAAGTAGGATTAGATTGCATTTGATGTATATGATGTTTGGATTTATTGTTAGAATATTTTAGCTTTTATTATTTAAAAGGCAATCAATATTTTATATTTTTATTTGATGTTTATTTATTTTAAAATTTAAAATATAATTTATCTATTTATTATTACATAAAGGTAACATGTGACAACTACACATAATTTCTAACAATGATAATAATATGTTAATAGTAAAAAATAATTAATAATTAATTGTAAAGAATTGACATTAAAATAATTGTAATTATATATATATATATATATATATATATATATATATATATATATTTATAATAATAAAAATTATTTATTTTTTTTTTTTTTTGTGTTTTAAAATATATTTTTTTTTTTTTTTTTATAT
>Ga0099824_1009804_pt1 | contig 11615 bp, 3 predicted proteins | sample SiratrowhiteBW_FD_76837 | JGI IMG/M metagenome (GOLD analysis project Ga0099824, IMG submission 76837) | Root nodule microbial communities of legume samples collected from California, USA - Siratro white BW | ecosystem: Host-associated > Plants > Roots > Nodule | place: USA: California... | reverse complement strand
TTGAAGGATGCTGTTAGGAATAGTACATTATTTTGAAAAACTTGTATATGATATTGTAAATATGTTTTGAAATTTCAGTTTAGCTTTATTATGTAATTTTGATGCATGTTAACTATGGAATACTATAAAATATGCATTATGTTAATACTTTAATCGCCTTAGTAGAAGTTTTATTTTTTTGTAGGGTGTTACACACCACACATATTTAGAATACAAACAGAATATAAAAAATTAAAAGATATCACCTTATATAATTGAAAATTGAAAATATAAATAAAGTAAATTAATATTAGAAACTTGATCAAGATTCTAAATTTCTTCAAATATCTTTTAAAAAACAAAGGTACTTTAAATTTTTATTAAAACTTTTTCTTAAAACACTCTTTAAACTTGATTTAACACATAAATATCTCTTAAATTGTGTAAAAACAATACATATATAAAATTTGTATTCAACTACTTAAAAAAATTTAAATTTATAAGATTTCAAAACTCATACTAATACTACAATATAACTTTTTATTGTTAATCTATTATTACATAGGTCTTTTAAAAGCATAATAAATCTAATATGAAATAATAGATTATTTTACAAGATAATCCATTATTTAATAAAAAAATTCATTATTCTGGATAATCCATTAATCAATTATTTAATATCATATTCCATTATTATAAAAGTAAAATCAATAATATAATTAATAATTTAATAAATATTATATTTTTATATAATTTTATATATTATTATCACTCGGACACAAATTAAGAAAAAAATAATATTTTATTAAAATTTATAGTATTAATTAATTTATTTTTTAAATCAACATTGTAATCATTTTAAGGAAAAAGTGTTCTTATATTTAAGTCATTCAACATAATAAGTTCATGGTTCTAACAAATAAATGTCTGTCAAGAAGTTTCCTTAAAATATTAATTAAAATTAAAATTAAGGAATTTGTTTTTTACGATTTCAGTGGATTCTTTCATGTAATTTCTCATAAAAATAGCAATTCTTTAATCAAAGTGGTTAGAACTTTGGTTAACTACGTAAAATAAAGAAAAATATTTAACGTTATAAAAAATGAAAAATAACTAATTTAATTTTGAAATGCATGAAATTATTTAATTTAGTTTTTAAAATTAAATACTTAAAAATGTAAAGTGTTTTATGAATATTATAGTTTAATGCAAAAGTATTTTTCTCGTTTAATATCGTATTCATCTTTAAAATTACATTTTAATGATAACTTATCCTAAAAAATTAACAACAAGACGTAATTAAGAATAATAACTAAATCATACTTTTAGCTATTTCAAAAACTATTTGACTAAAGTCTCACAAGCATGCATAAAAAATAATTATTCCCACAATAATAGAGATTTATTTACTTTTATAGAAATAGATGTGTGGATACACCTATTAGTAATATAATTTACTTTTATTTTTTTTAAGAAAAAATCTCTCTCTTTAAATATGAATAACATCGTAATATAACTATTATCCAAAATTCGGTGTAACTCTAGTATCAATTTATCCCCTCTTAAAAAAATAAGTGACTAGAAGATAGATAAAAATGAATAAAAACATCTATGTTATTTCCATAAAGAGTAAAAATTATGCCACAAAATCAAACTTTAAATTATATTTTTATTTTTCAATTTATTTATTGTATATGAGTATATAAATTTGTATATCGGTATAAATTACATTTAATAAAATTAATTAATATATATCATATTTAAAAACAAAAAGTAAAATTTAGAAGGGGTTAAATAGAATTTAAAAATATTTAGTAAATTTTGGATACAATGGTTACGTCCAATAGAAAAAAAAAAGTTTGAAAAGAGTTTTTCCAAACTAGTACAAGACATTTAAAAGCTGGTACATGTACAATAAATAAAGTACAGAAACATTTTAATCTATCGATCCACACGTACAGTTTTTATTTATAAATTATAAAGAGATCCACTAATCAATAAATAAATAGAAGTACTTTTTTATTCATCACTTATAACTTAATTTTCTCTATAAGTTTTATAGGTTCTTAGTTAGTTTGAGGTAGTAGAAAGATAACAAATGGAAGCTTAGTAAAAACACATAAAGAATATAAGAAGATGGAATAGAATCATGATGATTATAGATGCAATGAATATGAATGAAAAAAATTACCTCATTGAAAGTACACAAGTCTAAGATTAGTTAAAACTCTTGTCACACTTTTCAACAGTTCCAAAAAGTCAGATGTTACTTAGAAAAGATTAATTTAGACAAACAACACTCTAACTCAAAGAAACAATTTATTAAATATTTAAAGTAAAAGTTGTATTCATCATATACTTTATTCGAATAAAATTGTCTCCATCAGTTCATGGAGAATTAAATCATGTGTTAAATTTAATAAATATATGACTGAATCTTATTTAAAACTAGGATTTTAAAGCTAATTATTTTAATAAAAATAATATTTTTTTAAACCACATCCACTCACTCTCACACGTGTATATATATATATATATATATATAAAGCTAATACTTGCTATTTGGTTAATCATAGTTTCAAAATATATATAATATGAAACTTTACCTGTTTAATAAATATAAAATTTAATATATTATTTAATCTGATTTATATATTTAATTAAACATATACAGTCAAATTAATATTAAATAACGGAGTTCTTAAATATAATTAATTAACTAGTTTTATTGAATATTTTATTTTTTAAATGAATTAATTTTAATACATGATTGAATTTTGAAAAACTATATTTTATTGTTAGTAAAAATTAATTGAAGAATTTGAATATAAATGGTAATAATTATTAAAATATGAAACTGAAATTAAGATTAAATTTCGAATTTAATAGTTATGTTTAAGTTTAGTAAGTTATTAGTATTAAAAGGATAAATTTCATTATATATTGCACGTAGAGATAGACCAAAATATAATATGTTGCGTGCTTGTCTCTTTTCGATTATGAAAAGTACTTACTCTCCGTTCATATTAAAATTATTTATAATTTTTCTTATGTTTTACGTTACGTATTATTTTATATATTATTTACAATTATTTATAATATTATTGAAACTTCGTTTCAGAAGCTACATAAAAAAAAAAAAAAGGAGAAGAATAATGCCTCCAATGAGGCTTCAATGGTTGACGATAATGTCTTTTGCCTCTTCGGAAGGGAAGAAGTTATGAATCACACTTTTCTTTTTTAATGTTCTTGAATAAGTAATCGTTAATGCAAGCAACGTCATTTTGCTTTGTTTTCAATTTTCGGAAACATTTGCTACATACAATGTTTATTTAATTCATGACAAACTTCATTCTCTAAAATTATCAATTCTCTGATAACTATTATTTTCGTTTTATAGTGATTGTAATTTTATATTTTGATAGAATAATAATGATAATAATACATATGTTAGTTTTTGAAATGATTTTACTCTTTCAGTAAACATGATATTTTTATTGGACATAAATAGAAATTTAGAGAAAAGTTAAGAATAAAAAGATAGTATTTTATAAAAATGGAGAACGTCCACCCCCTTGAATATTTTTAAAAGATTATAAATACAATAGTTTTGAATCAAAATAAATATAAAATTCAGAAATAACTGAAACCTTTTTAGTTGGTAAACAAATATTTCTAAAAATATTTATATAAATTTTATGTAAATTAAAGATGTAAACCTTCCTCACCTCATTCTTTTTCTTTCCTCTCCTTTTAAATATTTTATATTCTTATTTCTTCAAATTTTATTTATTTTATAATCTAATAATCTTTTGTAATAGTTGAAGATCTAAAGTTCACTTTCAATCGATTAATTTTTTCATACAGCAAATTAGATTTGAGGAAAAAAATTAGATTTGAGAAAAAAAAAATGATGTACATTGAACCAATTTGATTAATGAATTTTAATTTGATTGAGTGAATTTCCTAAAAAAAATTGTTTACCTTGAAAAATGTATAGTTTTAAAATTTTATTTAATTGTATATATAATATGTTTTAGTTGTTTAAATTGTTGTATGCTTATGTAGATAAATTGAAGTGATTTGATATGACTATTACCAATGAGGTATTCTATTATGACTTGGGTATTGTGTACATATTAAGCTAATAATATGTTTATAGAATATTCAACATTTTATGGACAACTCTAATCTTGTACATAAAGGTATTAGATAGTGAAAAGTCAATTCAGATTTTACCACAATGTTTTGTTAGTTATCAAAGGCCAAAGAATATGTGAATTTTGATATGGACAGCTTGAGGATATAACATATATTGGTCTCACATGTCTAAACTTCACAAAATATTTCACAAGTCGTCTAATATTTAAAATGTGTGTTTTTTTACGCCATTGATAGGAAATAAATGTGTTTGATATAAGTTTTTAAATTTTATTTGTATAGTTTTATATGCTTTATTCATCCATATTAGCTTATCCTATCTATATGTATTTATTTTAAAATTATGAAATCGTGTTTTGACAAAAAACAAATGATACTACATGCGTAAGATTTTCTAGAAGCTACTAATAAAAGAAGATACTAAGATATTTGCTTGTAAGACCCAATTTTTATGTTTACTGAATTATGTTTAATATATAAATTAAAACTTTAACTATTTAGTAATTATTTTACAATTCTCATCGTCTTTCTAAAATTTTGAGACCATTTCTTATCTTTTCTTTAACCTAAGGACATGATTTAGAAAACAACAGAGTTTTTAGACAATTTTTCTTAATTAGATTGTAATTTTGAGTACTGAGAGCAAGTTAGAACTTTTCTAACTTTGTCTAGATTTTGTATCTAGTAAATTAAGTTGATATACATACATGTATGTGTTAATCAAATTGATGTGGTTGGAGTAAAACTTAAATTGAATGGAAAATTCATGAAGTGATGAAGGATTTAGTTTATCTATGTTAGATTTGCTTTATAGGTTTGAAGTAGTCTATTTGAGTTAGTTATATATAATCATGTGTATTTGATTTCTATGGATGGATTACATTGTTATAAACTAAAGTGAATTTTTATATGTTGTGATTATTTAAAAATGATGATGATATTTAAATATGAAAATATTTGTAGGTTGAGTTCAAGAGGGAGGTGATTGAACTTTATAAAATTTTGAGTTTATAAAGCAAGGAAAACATTTTAAACCTAATGAAAGCTTTCAAGAATCTCCAAGATCAATGATATGCAACACAAAAAATTAATCAATTCAAATACGAATAAACCGATTTATTTTCTGACATAATTGAAAAGACTAAAATTTTCAGCCACACTGATTTGGAATAGGCAATGTAAAACTAATACACAGTTAGAATTAAGTTATGATGCAATCTAATGAACCAGAAAATGCAATTTAGGATTCAATGAATGAATTAAGACAACGCAAATAACAATTCAATGAGCAATAATAAAGTTTAAACAATTGAATGAATTATTTACAAGATGTCGATTTGAGCAATGTAAATGAATCGAGATAAACCAAAAATCAATATACAAAAACACTAAATTCAGTCACAAGATCAAAGCCAAGATGAATCTAATATATTCAATCAAAATCTAGTCAAGAAGCGAGACAATTAAAGATTACGCAATGAACCAAATGAATATATTGCAGATCAGTCTTGTAAAAAGGCCAAACCATATTTAAATATGCAAAGATAATTGTATTAATGAAGTGATAATGCATAATGAAGCAAATATGAGTACGGAAAAAATAATATCCAAAGATTCAAAACTTATATGCTATGTAAGCACAATAAAATAAGCCTTCGAAAAACCAAACAAAATCTGTGCAGTTGATGAAAGATGAGAAATTCTCTAGAAAAACCAGAATTGAAATAAACACCTCAATCAAAACAGTTTTTCAGATTTGAGAGTCTTCATAGAAAGCACGCTGATGACCCAATAAGCACACAATGGTTAAAATGCAGAAAAACATATCCTTACAGATTCAAAACCGCAATGTAGAATCCAATTAAATTGCACAGTGCAGAATTAAGTACAGAGAGAATAGTGAGAGGAGAACACACAAAGTAATTATACTGGTTCAACCTTTCTCAATGACTATATCCAGTCTTTCTTGCAACCCTAACAAGAAAAATTCCACTAACAACACTCAATTGTACACAATTACTATCAAGAACACTTCTTGCACCCTGCAAGATCACAAATCACCTATGAATAACAACTCTAATACCCTGCAACCCCAAATATTCAGAATACAACAATGTTAAACCCTATAACATCACTAATACCCAATTGAATCAATTATTACAATTATACAAAACAAAAATGCAACACTTGAATCACACAGGTTAAAGAATTGAGTTGTAGAAACTCCCTGATTTTTAGTGAAGGAGATCCAGTGCAAGGCCTCGAAGAACACCAATGGCACAGTACATATTCAAGACTTTTTTATTCTTCAAGAACACTTCTTTAAACTTTGAAAAACCAAACAACTTTGTTTCTCATAGAATTCTTGTCACTTTTTTCGTATTTCTCTTCTCTATATTCTTCTTAATTTGCTCTAAAAATCCCACATATTTAAAACATAAAATACCCAAACTGTTTGTCAAAAAAAAAAAAAGTTAACGCAGTTATGTGAGAAGTGCGAATAAATCGATTTTGCCAAAATGGAATCGGTTTATTTTCTATAACTGAATTTTCAAATGATTTATCTCAAAAACCTTTTTGCTCAGTTTTATTACTTTGTTTAGCATGTTTTAACTATGCCAGTGATTTTCTTCTCAGTTGTGCTTAGGTTTACTTATATATTCAATCACACTCACTCACACCCACTAAGACAAAGCCTAAGTCTTTATCTTCAACTTCCATGCTTTGCTTTGCCTTTGTCCAATTGCTTTACTTCATCAAATATTGAATCCTTTGAGATTCTTAACAAAATCTACTAATGTTAAGTTCAAATTGGGGGATTTAGGTATCATTTTGAGTTTAAATGAATTTATTTATAGGTCGTACTATAATATGATTTATTTAGAGTATTGTAAAGTATTTAGAGGAAATAAAGATGGTATATGAATGTTTGGTACCTATTTGAAATGCTACATAATTGTTCCTTGTTTTAGTATTTTCACTCAAGTGAAAGATACATGCTAAAGAAAAATAACAGCGAGAAAAACGTCTCTCCTCTAAGTGATTTTGTTCAAGCTGTATATTTATTGCTTAAGAGAAACTTAGATGAAGACAAATCTCTTTCTTTGAAGGGATTTTTCCTTTGTCGTTCAAGTGAAATCGTAACTCATTAAGTGAGAGACACCTCTGAAATGCAATATTAGTTGCATAATTGATGGTCAAATGTTGATATGATATGATAATATGATATATATGGTATTATATGTGGTATTTAGATACTTCACGGTATTGCATACATAGTTAAAAGTATGATTGTGTGCATGTGATATAGATGTACATAATGATTTATGCTCTATGTGAATATTTATATAATATTATGGATGTATGTGGATATACCTAGTGTAATATTGTGATCCTTTATAAATGTGTATTGAGGGATACATGAGATGATATTATTTAGTATTAAGTAAGAAACTCATTAAGGAATTGAGATATCTCAACTTTAATAGTAATACAATTGCAAATTTAATATTAAGTGGTAAAAAGATGAAGGAGATTTTTGTATCAATGTTTTCAATAGTAAATGTAAAGAATCATCCTAACATAGAAAATTGAAGTTAGTTTTTACCAATAGTGTTTTTAATGGTTAGGTGTTATTTTTTTTTTCACGAATTCTTGGATAGAAATTATTTAAGTGAAAATTGTTGTGTTTGATGTTTAAAGTGAGAATTTAGGATTTTCTTTGAAAAATGAATTTGTTTTGATTGGATGCTTATATATCTATTCTTGTATGTTGTTTGAATTTTACTAAAATTAGTGACCATTATATATTAATTTACACCCCTGTATAAGTTTGATGTAAACTATTTTGATATACTTAGTACATGAATACATGATATTACATGTAATAGGAATACTCGATAAAATTAGAGAGATTTATATTTTCTCCTAGTATGTTAATGTCTTTATATATAATTTTTGAAAACTATTGACTCAAATAATTTTTATGTAAAATTTATGTATATTTTAATAAATAAATAAATAAATTTTGTTTTAATAATATGTGAATTTAATCTCAAGAGAACATATTAGAATGAAAGTATTATAAAGTAACCTATCTTTATTTTAATTAAATATTTTATTCCTTTTAAATAAGTATCGAATATTTTTTTGAGAGATAGTATATATATTTATCTTTTTCAACAAATCTTCAACTTCAAAAGAAACTTTTAAGTGATCCAACTATTAAAGGATAACATTTCTTTTTATAGAATTTTATGAGAATATATGAGAGGCAACATCAATATTTGGTCCAAAATACTTGGCTAGAATTTGGACTAGAATAAATGTTATTACAATTATTAGTTACGTCAAAGGCTTATTTAAAATACAAATAAATTAGGTTGAATAATTTTCATATTCTTAACTTTGAGGTCATTATATACTTCATTATCATTATCAATTTTATTATTTATTTTATTTTGTTTTTGTAAAATTCTATTTTCATTATTTCATTCTTTCATTGCATGTTCACATTCTCTTTTTAAAGTTTTTGTTTTATTTTTTCTTTATTTTTATCCCTTTGAACTTTATTCTTTTCAAAATGTGTTGTAGTAGTAGAAAACTTAGAACATCATCTTAACTAAACAAGTTCACCACAAGAGCTTAGGTGTTTAACACTTTTCTCACCTAAACTAGGAGCATAAAGTTTAATGTAAGAAAAATTATCTTAGATAGTCCTAATTAATGAAGTTAGAATACAAGTTTTTCTTCCGTAAAGATCTTAGTAGCATAATTGTTTATTCTATGTTAAGTACGAAGTTCTTAGATTACAGGTAAGTTCAAAACTCTTCAATAGAGTTTGAAGTTCATATGTTACATATATTGATGTTCTTTAATTATAAATATAATGAAGAACTTTTGTTGCATATGCGTGTGGTACTTTTTAGTTGCATGTGCTTCTAAAGTTCTCCGGTCATAAATAGAATGTTAAGAGAACTTTTGTTGCATGTGCGTCTAATATTCCTAAGTTGTATGTGCATCTAAAGTTCTCTAGTCATACAGAATTTGAAGAACTTTTGATGTATATGCATCTTCAATTGTATCTAATTTTTTTTTGAAGATCATGTGTTGCTTCTAAGTTGAAATATTTTCGGTAGGGGTAGAATTGAAGGTTATCAATGGTAGATGACTGATGTTCCCCTTGTTCACATCGAGTCTAGAGTCTTTATTTTTCATCTGTTACGCAAAAGTCTCCTTACCTGTTTGAATGAAGCTTCATTTTATTTAAAGTCTTAAAAGTAAGATGTTTTGTCAATTGTGTTTGAGAGGGGCATTCTTATGAAATCGCAACAGAGTTTAAAGAAGTCCCTTTTGTTTATAGAAATGCTCATGAGTTGGTAGAGGAGGTTTCATCTCAGCTATTAAGTAACATTCTAATGAGTGCTTTATTTAATAACCTTGCTCAATGAAGGTAGATGCACTTAAGTGGAGGTATTATCTAAGTCATTTCAACGAATTTTTCATTTGATATTGCTCAATGAGGGTAGATGTACTTAAGTAGAGATATCATTTGAGCCACTCCACTAGTTGCTTTGTCTGATACCTAGGGGTGACTAAATGGGATAGCTTGACCCAATTTGGTTCCTACAGCCGTTAGCAGACTGACAGATTGGCGAACTGGCCCGTGAACCTTTTTTATTAATTTTTGTTTTTTTAACTTTTATGTTTTTAAAATTGTTATTTTATATACATATATTTAAATTATATTTATTCATATAATTATTTTCTAAATTTTTAGTTTATTAATTAATATGGATAAAGTAAAATAATTATTACCTTTACATATTAAATTACTCCATTATAATTGATATCTAAACTTGTAAGTGTTATAATTTATGTTATAGTATTATTACATATTTGTATTACAAATAATATAATAAAAAAGTGAATTTTTTAAATTATTTTTTATTTTTATTTTAATATTTTTTAAAAACGAGATGGTGGGTTAGCCCATCCCGATTTACCAATTTGGTAGGATAGGCTGGACGACCCAATATAAATTAAAAACACTATAAGGATATGAGTAGGTGGGTGGATGTGAGTTTGTAGGTGTGAGTGTGTGTAGGTTTTATAAGTTTGTAAGTTTATGTGTGACTGAGTGTGTGTTAAGTGTGTTTATAGGTGCTTATGTATTTTCACGTATTATTTCCACTCAACTAAAAAATATAATTTTTTTAAAATTTAAGTAGTGCCATTATGCACCACTTTAATATAAAAATAAATAATAATAATATTAACCATTTTATGTGACATGATTTAAGTTAAAAAAAAATGTTATCACGGAAATCCTACTTAGATACACAATTTCCTCATATCAAAGTCATTAACAATCATTTTTATAAAAAAATTAAAAAAATATCTATTTCAATAAAAATTAATGAAAATTGTAAAAAGAAAAAAATCCCATTCATTCCTTGTTCATCTTCTCTTTGTCTTTTAAAAAACTCACAATGCCACATAAGTTATCTCCAATAACAAAGATTTCTTAAGAAGAAGAATATTTATCCACATAAGAAACTCTCAAAGGATCTGTTTTAGGAAATGTTTTTATAAATTAATACTAATAAGAAAAAAAAATCTATGTCCTTTAATAAACTAATTGATGATTACATTTTTAATAATATAATTTTTAATATATAATCAATCTTATTAAGACTAACATTTTCAACTCTAGATAATTTGTATCATAGTTATAAAATAAAATTAACGTACACTTCTTATAATCACAGAAATCTCAATATTTATTTAAACAACTTTACTTATTATTTTTTATTTTTAACAAATTAAAAATCTAGTCACCATTTGAATTGAAAATGAATACTAATATTTGATTTTGCAGTTACTGTCAGTTCCGAATGTAGAAGTAGAAAGAAATAAAGTCCTTTTAAGTCAAAATAAATACCTTTTTACAGTTAAGATTTGGTTGAATAAACTTAGTCTGAAATAGATATATATATATATATATATATATATATATATATATTTGGTAAAACTTTAACTTTTTTGAATAATTTAATTGAAAGAAGTGTTTTTCTATAACTTATTAAATTTGAATTTGCGTTTTTTCATTCGTAAAAGAAAAAAAAATAATTTGCATTTTTTCATTTCTTCAAATTTCCCGCTTCTCTTTTCTCTCTTCTCGGTCTGCACTTACCACTGAAAATTGAGTGATAGCATGCAACGAAGATTCGCGAAGCTGAAGATTCTCTGAGAATTCCTACGTTTTCTTACGACGATGAAGGCCACTCGCAGACTCAACAAGCCCGACCCAGTCTCAAAGGTTTCATCTTATTTATTCATCTTCAAAAAAAAGTTCATTTTTTTTTTTTTTTTTTTTTTTTTTCAACTATTAAACCTTTTTGTTTTTTAAGTTTCGCTTGAAGTTTTTTGTTAATTTAAATTTTAATTTTAAATTGCGGTATTAGAAATAATAA
>Ga0099824_1009801_pt1 | contig 11615 bp, 4 predicted proteins | sample SiratrowhiteBW_FD_76837 | JGI IMG/M metagenome (GOLD analysis project Ga0099824, IMG submission 76837) | Root nodule microbial communities of legume samples collected from California, USA - Siratro white BW | ecosystem: Host-associated > Plants > Roots > Nodule | place: USA: California... | reverse complement strand
TATATATATATATATATATATATATATATATATTCTTATAACAATTTTATTAAATGTATTTAATGTCTCATTCTTTAAATTACTATAATCTCATTATTTAAAACTCTCAGAGCCTCTCTTATTTTCAAATCTCTCCTTCTCTCTTCTTACACTCCTATTTCATTTTAATAAATATTTACGATACACTCATTTTTTTCACATTGTTTTATCACAGTATTAATTACATTCATTTTTTTCACTCTCTTTTCTTTTAGGTCTAATAGACGTTTATGATTATTCTTTTATTTTTACTTCTAAGAGACAAAAGGATATTGTAATTATCCAAATAAAAACATAAGCCATTCCATGGCAGAAAATTGTTATAATCACACATCCTTTTTTATGCATAGATGAAATTAAAAAAGGACAATGAAAAAAAGGATAAAAAAAACAAAATTCGACAAATGTAATAAATAAAACGATAAAAATAATATACATGAAAAAGAATAAAGTGAGAGGCAATTCTAACAATATCAAGAAAGAAACAAGTTTACTGACTATGTACAAACACTGTAAGGCTTTGATACAAGTGTAAAAGAAATATTGTACAGAAATATGGTCTTTTCGCTAATTTATTAAATTATGCCACTTTCAATGTTATCAATTTTATCTTGATTTTTTTAGTGTGCGCAATATTTTTCTTTTTGTTTAAATTAAATATATAAACATTATTTTGTTAACAGTATATATTGAATACTCTTTATTTGTGTGCTTTCATTGACTATATATATCTTCTACAAATCAATGATTTAAAGTTGCTTTTATCCTTAATGAGGTGGATTTGGCATGATGAGAGATCATTATCCAAAATATAATAGCACAAAAGAGGATGATAAGAAAGGAAAAACACGTTGCTGGGGAACAGAAGAATCTACCATCTATATTAGGCTACAAGCGCCAACACACTCAGTAGCATCGCATAGCATTTTGCAGTGAGAGAGAGAGAGAAAGAGAGAGTATCAGACATGGAAGATTCCCAGTTTGACGTCATCATCGTGGGAGCTGGCGTCATGGGCAGCGCCACCGCCTACAACGCCGCCAAACTCGGCCTTAGGACCCTTCTCCTCGAACAATTCGACTTCCTCCACCACTGTGGTTCCTCCCACGGGGAGTCCCGCACAATCCGAGTCACCTATACCCAAAAACACTACTACCCTTTGGTCATGGAGTCTTACAAACTCTGGCAAGAGGCCGAAGCCCAAGTGGGCTACCAGGTCTACTTCAAAGCCCAACACTTCGACATGGGCCCCTCTCACGACCCCACAATCCGCTCCGTCGTCGACTACTGCCACACCCACGCCGTCCCCTTCCAGCTCCTCCGCCGCCGCCAGGTCGCTGAGAAATTCGGCGGCCGCATCGACATCCCGGACGATTGGGTGGGTGTCTCCAACCAGTACGGCGGCATCATCAAGCCCACCAAAGCCGTGGCCATGTTCCAGAAGCTCGCCTACAAAAACGGCGCCGTCTTGGTGGACAACGCCAAGGTGGTGGACATCAAGAAAAACAAAGAATGTGACGGCGTGGAAGTTTTCACCGCTAGCGGTAAGAGATTCCGCGGTAAGAAGTGCGTGGTAACTGCAGGCGCGTGGGCGCAGAGGTTAGTTAAAACGGTTAGTGGGGTTGAACTCCCGATAGTGCCCCTGGAGACGCATGTTTGTTACTGGAGAATTAAGAAGGGGCATGAAGGGAAATTCGCGATAGGGACAGGGTTCCCTACGTTTGCGTCCTTTGGGGACACTTACATTTACGGAACACCAACGTTGGAGTTTCCGGGGTTGATTAAGGTGGGGGTACACGCAGGGAAGCCGTGCGACCCTGACAAGAGGCCGTGGGGCCCAGCGGTGATGATGGAGGAGCTGAAAAAGTGGGTGGAGGAGAGGTTGTTGGGCATGGTTGAGTCCCGTGAGCCTGTGATAAAACAGTCTTGCATGTACTCCATGACACCGGACGAGGATTTCATTATTGATTTCTTGGGTGGTGAGTTCGGAAAGGACGTGGTAATCGGAGGCGGGTTTTCGGGTCACGGCTTCAAGATGGCTCCGGCTGTCGGGAGGATACTGGCGGAGCTTGCGGCGGACGGGGAAGCCAAAGGGGTTGATCTCAAATGCTTTAGCATTGGAAGGTTCAGGATAAACTCCAAAATTTAGGTATCTTGATTAATTATCTGTCACATCTCGTATGGTTTTGTCAACTTGTGTTTGTTGGTTTCCGTCTATGTTTTCCAGTGTTTCTGTCGTGTGAGTTCAGGTTTGCTGCTGTTTTTCTACATCAAATTACGTTACCGTTGTATTTAAATAAAATATAAGTAAAAGTGCATGTTATGATGAAACTCTCTAGTATTTTCTCCAACCCTAACCTCCATATCCTATTTCTGAGTCGCTCCGACAACAGTTTCTTCATTGCATTATTGGAGAGATTGTTATGTGATTTAAGATCACCACTAGTGTGTAAATTTATATGCATCACCGAGCTCACAGATTGCATAACAGGATTTTCTCGTGGTGAATGATAGAATAAAAATAAGAGTTAAGCATCCCTATTCTACTCTACATTTTGTAATATAAATGTGGTTCGATAAGAACAAAAGGTTGACATTGCAAAAATAAAATAAAAAACCGAAGATTTGCCTAATAAAGTAAAAAGGTTCATCACATTAATTAACTATGCTATTGAAGTCCCAAAGTAAAAAAAAAAAAAAAGGGTGGCTATACAGATAAAGTAATTTTGTAATTTTCTACGTGGCTAATTAGCCTGAGAATCGGATGCAGGTGTATTATGGAAAAATATACTAAAATCCAAGCACAAGACAGGCTGTCTATCACGTGCTCTCTATCACCCGAAAGCACTTCAATCACAGTAAGCCGTACTTTTGTAATTACATATCAGTCACGTCGGTTTCAAGCAATAATTTATAATGATATAACTTTAAGAAGGAAAAATTGGGGTTGCACAAGGTGAAGTGGGTGAGTTGAAGCCACCATGGGAAAATAATGGTGTGGTTTTGGGAACACTTTAAAAGGTTGAACCAAGTGGACCTCATGCAGCGTCAATTTGATGGATTTGTCTTCCTGCACAGCACAGTCAATGGTGAGCTTTCAAGAATTTCTTATTATTATTAGTTCCCATGATAAATTATTATTTCACAAAAACAATTATTTTTAATTCAGCCTATTAAATTTGGAAAACAACTTTTCATGAATAGGATGTGTATGCTAAGACCTAATACACAGGATTATTTTTACTTTACTTTTATTTGGAAAAACGCGTGAGCGAAAATAATTACGTTTTTACAAGTTGGTTACTATTTTTCAAATACTAGACCTTTAATTATAGACTTAATATAACAACTTAATTAATTGTGTAAGAGTAAAATTTATATATAAGAGATAAAATATGAATATTTTATTATTTAAATATAAAATAAAAAAATAAAAAAATAAGTATTTAAAACTTATTCTAGAAAAAATATTATATTTCTAATACATTTTATCTTTACTATTTTTATTTTTTCTAGATTTTTCAAATATTTTTTTATTATTTTATGATCGAGAGTCTGTAGATTTTTTAAATATTTTTTTATTATTTTATGATCGGGAGTTCGTCTTAAGAAGTCTAGTAGAAAATAGAACAAATTTGTGCGATGAGAATTTGTTTTACAATAACCTCCTCTGTACTCTTTTACTTAAATTGATTTTGAGAGATTTTTGCATGCATGTGGACTAAGGGTATTATATGTGGTCCTTTTTAGGATAAAGATAATGTTATGTTAGTATAGGATGATAAAGATATATTCAGATAGTTAATTAGAGTCTTCTGTGTATAAATTTAATTTTAATGTGTGATAGGAGAAAATAAAAAATTAATTTTAAATAAACAAGTTTTAACAAGTAAGGAAAATTATTTATATTTTTTTTATAGAACTTTAGAATAAATGATCTTAATATAAAGATGACTTTGTCACACTATCTTAATTTATATACATGGTATATGTATTGTCTTGAACATAATTTGAATGTTATTTGAGTTTTGTTTAATAGATGATTGTTTTAAAATATTTTGTATTGTATCTTTTATAAGATGTTGATATGGTTGCTAGATTACATCGAATCCATTGCACTTTGGATGGAAAGTGATTATTGAGAAGGTTCTAATGAGAGTAAATCTATCTAGAAGAGAAGTCTTAGTGGGAGATATAATGTGTGTAATGTGCAAGAAAAAAGAAGAGACAACCTCTCATCTGTTCTTTACCTATGAAGTATCTCAAAGGGTATATAATCTATGTGATAAATGGGTAGGAGTCTCTTCCGCCAACCATAACCACTGACCAATTTTCAAAATTTCCATGTCTTATAACTAAATCCAAAACAAAATATAACTTGGAAAGGCACATGGTTAGCAATTTTGTAGGATATATGGAACCATAAGGATATAGTAGTGTTTAGGCAGGTAAAGATAGATGTAGAATAGATTTAGTGTTACGCTTAACTTGAAGCATGGTTATGGATGAAATATAAAATGTCACGAGTAATGTTCTCATATGCTAAATGGTATCAGTGTCTAATACAATGCCTCAAACAATTGTAATACCAAAGGAAGAAAGATGTGTTTTGGATCGTACTGTATTGTATTCTAGTACTAATATTCATGTATGACTGTCCACAGAGGAAGTTGTCTCTTTGTTTGCCTATAGGTTTTCTGTGTTGTATACAGGTTTTCTGCAAATGATAATAGCACACCATCAGTGGGTTGTTGGCCTTAACATAAAGCATTCATAAAGATAAGAAGGACACAAATTGAAAGGGAGCCTGTGTAACATGGAAGGATTCATGGTAAAATTGGTGTAATAAATTTTGGATAATCTAGAGTAGGTAGAGATGACCAACATAGAAAATTCCAACGACAGAGGTACCATATCTACAATACTAAAGACCAATTATTTAATACCATCTTGTTAGGTTGTTTTGGTGGAGCATGGGACAAAAAAAATAAGAACAAATATTTCCTCAAAGGTGTAGTAACAACAAGACACAACATAACAACAAATTGAAATGAAAAGGCTGACAGGAAAATTACAAGTTATAGGAGTGAGTTATATCATAGTGGGAGCCAATGATAAATCTACTTCAATAGTCATGCATGGGTATTAGCATGCTAAGATGAAGCTACATGTAAGGAGTATAATGTTACTATCATAAAGACACCAAATAAGAGCATACAAATTTATTGGGAAAAAAAAAAAGGTAAACCGACTGTAAAACATGTTTAAAACTAAAAATGATATAGTGACGATTGATTTAAATATTTATATATTTTCGCACATTTTTTTTTAGAGTTAGAGTATTTCTAAAATACTCTTATATACTCATTTTATTTTTTACTTAAAACAATACTAAAAATAAAATTCATTAAACCATTTTAAATTAAATTTGTGTTGGATTATTATTGAGCGTTGAATAGTCATAATTTTTTGAGTTTATATACATACCTATTGGAATATAAAACATGCTTAAATTTAGGTTTAAAACTTTATAAGACTGTTATAATTGGTTATCTTTTTTGGATTGTATATATTTTTTTGGCTAATTATGTAGAAAAAGTATGATTTTTCAAAATTTTTGTCAGTAGTTAAGAATTTTGTTTGTCGGATTTTATTCATAGAACTAAAGATAGATTTATTACAGGCTCTCCAATCAATATATGATATTTTCTTAACAAATTATATAAATACATTAAGTGAATGAAATTTTATCTATAAGAATTGATCACATTTTATAGAAAGTTTACAATAACTCACATTCTGCTCAAGTAAGTCACATTCCCTTAAAAAAGAAATGACAAGATTTTACTTGACTTTATTATCTTCCTATATAGCATTTCATCACATATTTAATGGTGATATTTTTTTTGGTAAAAGTTCATAGATTTTTGTACACCAAAGTGGTGATAGTATGATTATTTGTTTGTATATAATGATAAAAATGTTAATATTTAGTAACTACAGTGATATTATTTTTGAGATTAAATAATTTTTGGTCTAAGTTTGATGTGAAAAATATAATTGATGTGAGCTTAATTATTGGGAGTTAAAATGGTAAGAATAACTATGGTATACTATAATTCCAATGTTGAGAAATTTTTTAGGAGGTTTGGTTATCATGGCTTCAAATAATAACTATTCTTTACAATGTTAATTATAAGAAAAATGGAGTAGATGTAATTAATTAATATGCTTAATTTACTATGTAATTACTTATAAGAAAAATTTATTTATTTATAAGAAATATGGAGCAGATATAACTACTTACCAATATTTTTATTTCTCCTTTATTTCTATTTTTTTTTTCATAATCTAAACAACATATCTTATCATTCCGTTTATCTTTTTCATTTCTTTACTTTCTTAAATGAAACCAAGTCAGCCATGAGTAACATAGTTTAACTGCCATTCAACAAAAATTATAGCATGTCTGAGATGGAAGGAACGAGTGATTGTTTCTGGCAATCTATTAAATCTGAACCAAAACATGAGATATTTATTAGTTACACATGTCCTTCAAGGACTCATTTATGTGAGGTGCAAATTTTCCTTCAAAGTTCTACCCCATATGAATTCAGGTTTAAGCATGGAAATTGTCAATCAAACATTATTTTCATTTACAGATCCAGAAGAAAATTTCGGGACAAGAAAATTATATATAAAATTGAAATATACACATTAACTTTTTGTTTCTGCTATGCAAGATTTTTTAGTGTTTTAGTATTTTTCCTCAAATCCAACCGAACTGGTCTAGCAGGGACTTCTACATCAGAGATTCTTTTTTCTATTGTCGTCTAGGTTACACAGCTACTTTTTCCTGGACTTATACTTAAGTTGGTATCAAATACTTCAAATTTAAGGGGTTTTTTTTTTTGTCGTTTAAGGTTTGAGCATCTCTTCCTCCACCACAAAAATTCTATAAATTTCAAAATTTTTAAAATCAGTTCTGCATTGTATTCTCTAAAAATATTCTGATTATATAATCTAGAATGATAAATATTAATATTTTTGTATTTTAGAATATTAAATTTAGAATATAATTTGTATTCAAGAATATTTAATCCTAAATATCAGAATACTAAACAAAAATGTGCTCTGTTGGGCCTTTTATCTTGTCCAAACACAAATTTAGTATTTTTATGTGAATGATTTTTACTTATTATGTAATTTGATGCTACAACTATGTAGTGGGGTTGATGAGAATGCAATTAGAACATTCATGTTAGACATGTTCATATGCAATAGGGCCAGTAGCATGTGTAAGAAAAGGTCCATTTGTTACTGGCAGAGTCCCTTCTTCAAAAGCTATTTAAGAAAATAAATGCATCATACTGTTCTAGAATCCAATGGTATTTGGGAATGCATGATCGACGGGAAAAGTGTGATCATGTAGTCTCAAAATTTTATTTTGTATTTTAGAATATATAATCTAGAATATAAATCATATATATTTTAAGATGAAAAAAATCATATTTAACATTCTAAATTATATCATTTCAAACGTCTCTAAATTACAGAATTCAGAATTAAAACTGAAAATCTTAAATTGGAGGAAAAAATTGGAATTTTCAAATTTATACGGGTGTAAAGAAGAAATTTTCTTAAGGTTCTGCTTCTTTATTTTCAGAGGCCCAAATTTTCTCTTTCTTTCCTTTTCTTTAATAAATTGCTTCATGCACCCTATTAAATGCTTCATACACTCCATCAATTTTTCAAAATTCCTATTTTATCCTTGATTAGAATTGGGAGGTATAGGATTTTTCGGAAATTGAAAAATACGTTCCAGAAAAGGTTTTCTGAAAGCCAACGGGAAATGGCAATTTCATTTCAAAAAGGATATTTCGAAAGCAAGAAAATGCGAAGGGTTTTCCAAAAATTGTTTTTTTTTATTTCGGAAAAGGCTTTTCAGAAATGTTTTTTTACATTTTGAAAAAGGCTTTCCAAAAGTATTGTAATGTGTTTCTCGAAGGATTTTTTAGAAGATTTTTGGAATATGTTAAGAAGAACCTATAATTCAATTTACACCTCCGATTGTTGCAAACCGTCGTTATTCACCTTAAACTGTCACAAATCACTTTCCAACAACACTAAATACAAATCTAATCAAATTTCTCACTAAATCCAACATAAATTAACCCTAAATTAAATTCAAATCTACCAAAATAAAATTTTACAACTTTATATATATATATATATATATAAACACTTTTTTTTATTGCAAGAAGCAACTGACTTTTATTTTTATCACTATGGCCTGTTATGTCATTTAGGCTTTGATACATTGTTGGAATGGTGCAAAAAGAGTTCACTTCCCTCCTCTTCTTGCCCAAATAATGAGGAATCTCCTGAATGCGTCTTTTCATGTTTTCCAAACTTGGCAAGTAGTGAGTTTGATCATTTGCAAAGCTACTAGAACATTTAAACTCATAATTTTTACCGGGTCTATAATAATAATAAAATTGAAGTTAAATGTTGTATGTATATAACATTTATAAGTCATTTAATGGATAGAATTTCAACTAAGGAGAGAAATGGAAAGATAATAGAATCACGTAATGTGATATAAAGGATTGTAAATATATATTAAATAAAGTTGTTATCTAACTTCCTTATCCAAACATATACAATTCTTTTTACTGTATGTGCCCACTGTTAGAATGTTTCCAGTTTAATAATGCTGCTGGAAAACTCTGGTAAGTTTCTTAAAATAAGTTAGACTGAAAGAACAACTTACTCCCTTCCTTTTTTTAATTTTTTTCAATTATATTATTAACTTAATTAATATAGAAACAGAAAAGGTAATTATGATAACCCGTTTAGTATAATAACATATAAACCTGTATTGAAATAAGAAACCTGAAATGAAAATAGTAGATATTTTTTGTTTAAAATTATATTATAAAATGAAAAATTATGGTAAAAAATACAAAAAACTATTTTAAAGAGACAAGGGAAGTATATTCATGAATCCAAAGTTGTTTTCACTCAAATTTTTGCATAAACAACATCCAAATATGATGATTCCCACCAGCCAAACAAACATGCGTAGAAGATAAAATTCCAACCCCCCAAAAGGAACACTAGAGTCATTTATGGAGAAATTAATGACCTACCACAATTAGGTCCTAATATATTACTAAAATTGTTGAAAAGCCTAAACTTGTATTAAAAAGAATTGATTAATTAATTTTGTAGGGCAATTTGACAAAGGCCCTTGAGAGTGTATTCAAGACAGGATTAATGATAAACATATAATTTAACTACTATTAACCAACTTCCATTTGTTTAACCTAAAAGTTGTAGAGTTCACCAAATTGATTTTAAAACAATGGATATGGGAATCTTTGTTATGGAGTTACAACTTGCAAATTGCAGAAAGTCCAATAATTATTTGCTTGGTGCTAAACAGATCGTGTTCCTTGTTATTTAAGAATGATTTAGGTCAAAATCTTAATAAGATATAATTTTATGTTGACGGTGGACAAAACACTTGCACAATGGGATGCTCTATTCATTAGTAAAATATATAAATAACAACTATGAGTTAGACTTTGTGCTTGAGATTCTGATAAGGATTTTATTAATGTTGAAAACATCATAGGATAACTAAAAAATGGCATTAAAAATAAGGGGTCCTATCCAACACTACATAGAATATGATAATTGTTTTATTAGGAAGATTATATGGAACAAGGAATCAAATCCTCCAACATATCCTTCTAGAATGTATTTTAGCGTCGTGAATTGATTGAATAACCTATCAAACCCTATCTCGTTGTGTATAAATAAATTATCATATTTTTTAACAGTTTCAGCGTATAAAATATCTGTTTACTATGTTAATGAGAATTATAGAAAAAGAAAACATTTTTTTTTAATTGACGAATCTCTAACGCGTGGCGTATTTGATACCAATTAATGGCAGTGGACTATTTAGATTTAAAATAAGTGGCACTATTAAAATACTAAAAAGTGCTTTGTGAGATACAGATCATAAGGGCTTGTGAGAGAGATTTGCAAGATTTCTTCTTCTATGTGTAAGATGCTAATCTCACAGTCCACTGTTAAAAAATTATGTTTAAAGTTTCTACTAATTTTTTTAAGATTTCACTATTTTAAAAAAATTAAAATACATGTTTGTTAGTTTATTTTTTAAAAATTAATACTGATAAAATTTAATATTCAGATGAAACGTAGATTAAATTATTCATATATTTTACATTTTCTAAGTAAATTTTTATATTTAAGTAAATTTTTTTATAAAAATAAATAATATAATTTACTTTCACGATTAGCCAAAATTTTAAAATATTTTGGATTGACATATCAATCTAATCCAACCTATTTTTGATAAGTTAGTCTAATTCAACCTATTTTTTATCAGTCAGTTGCTTACTTGACTGTGTCATTTTCTATCCTGTAAAAATTTAAGTGTATGAATAAAAATAATAATAAATCAATTTGTTTAAAATTAAGCAGGTATCTTTGAAATAAATATTTATTTCTAAATTACTTATTTAAAAAAATGACTTATTAAAATAAATGAGAACCGCTTATTTGTAAAATTAAAAATAAAAAGCACAAAAAGGTTAAAGTTGTTTAGTTTATATAAATAACAATTTCTTAAAAGAAAAATTGGTACAATATATTTCACTTCTATTCTATATAATGTTATTAGGTCTAGGTTTGTTTGTACCACCCTCAAGTAATACTTAGAAGAAAAAAGAGTAAGATTTTTTTTTTTCAAAACTAAACCTATTATATTTTTACTATTATTTTTGAGTGGTAAGGGTAGTATAACATCCAACTTTACTTTGTCATGTAAACTAATATATGAACATACATTCAATATTTATACACAGAAGTATACAACAACATATACTAAATTCTTAAAAGGATATTTACTAATATGTGTCATTATGTTTAATAGTTTTGTTATTATCACTTACAATACGGTCGTTTATTCTAATATTATGTAATATCAAACATAATATAAAGGTTAACTAATTTAATTTCATGCATAGTTGACATGATATATATTATAATTTAACAATATGCTGATCAATATAAATTGCAAACTAAACTAGTATACTCTCATCGAGATAAAAAATAATAATAATTCTTTAACAACATCTCTAACCAACAATAGAAACTAAAAAGTGTTAGAATCTTCAGTCATATCTATAATTCATATTGTTACTGATTTTAAGCTAATTTGTTTTAATATAATATTATTCAAAAAAATATCTCTTACTTATTAAATTTTATAATACTTTTTTATTTTTAACTTTAAATTATATTTTAAAAAATTCTTTTGTTAATTATTTTCTAAATACAAAAAAAAAATACTTTATCACATCAAACAACTATCGTCTTTATCTTTATCTTTATCTCCATTCTTTATCTGTTTTTTTTTTTTTTCAATTTAAACAAAATTTTTTTTTTTGTTTTTTTTTTTTTTTTTTTTTTTGCTTTTTTTTTTTTTCTTTTTTTTTTTAAATTAATTTTAAAAATTTTTTTATTAAAACCAAAAAAAAAT
>Ga0099824_1009799_pt1 | contig 11617 bp, 3 predicted proteins | sample SiratrowhiteBW_FD_76837 | JGI IMG/M metagenome (GOLD analysis project Ga0099824, IMG submission 76837) | Root nodule microbial communities of legume samples collected from California, USA - Siratro white BW | ecosystem: Host-associated > Plants > Roots > Nodule | place: USA: California... | reverse complement strand
TAAAAAGAAAAAAAAAAAAAAAAAAAAAAAAAAAAAAAAAAAAAAAAAAAAAAAAAAAAAAAAAAAAAAAAAAAAAAAAAAAAACTTAAATTATAGATACAATACTTAGACAATTTACAAAAGAATTACTCAGCAAACAATACATAATCAATTATACATTTACATGATCAATCATTGTTTCAATATAATTAATTGTTATTAATATTTACATCTTTTTATTACAATAAGATTAATAATTAAAATAATAAATAAAATAAATTATTTTATAATCATTCCATAAAATAATTTTTAATTATATTAATACAAAAAATTATTTTTTCATGACAATCAAATCATTTATAAAATTTTCATTCATTTCCTTATATTTTACTTCAATTCAAACGATTTAACTTTCTCTATTTTTTTTTTCTTTTTTCCATTCTCTGATCCCTCCAATCATACTGACACAAGAGATTCAAATTACTTTTTTGGCACTGTGGATTTCTTTGCTAAACTCAACTCTTTCCGTAATTAATCCATCATGTGTCTTTTCCTCAACATAAACGCTACACCAGAACAGAAAAGAATCCAAAGTGTCTTTTCAGACATTAAGTACATGCTCTTACTCCTTTACTTTCACTGAATACGTGTAAGGTCCAAGTACAACCGCGAGGGACACTACACAACACACCTTTTGTCCTTTCCTTTCTACACTGAGAAGAGCAATCAACAAGAACACAACACGACAAATCTTGAGACTGCAAACCTTTTCCAAGGAAATTTCATCAAATAACAGGCTTTAAATTCCCAGAATAAAAGCATAGTAAAACTTGAAATCATTGAAGCACATAGAAAATAACATTTATTAGAAGTGAAGCTAGTTTTGAGAAAATCATTTACCACGGGAACAGAAACATATACGTGTATATATACTTATCAAAATTTGTTTGAAATGATAAAATATATCTACAAGGCATCAAACAAACAGTAAAACCTCGGTACATGCTCATATTCAAAACCTCTGCAACCTTATGATGGTCCCTGAACACCAGATCCCGCTGGTACACCACATCCTCAAAGTAGTAGGATTGCATTGCTCTTTTATTGATATCTATTGTTGTCGGAAGATCAGATAAAATTTACACGAAGTGCAAATCTGCAAAGCTACGTGAACGTATCTGAGAGTAAGCTACAAAACATAGAGGAAGCACAATCTCCACTCGTCTACGAAACTCACACTTGATGCATTTTGCTTGTTCAATTTTTGGATCCTCCTCCAGGAATGCCCCACGCACCCTTGATTGAGCTCCAATATATTTTCTTGCTCGTCATTAAACTAGTGTAGCAATTTCCTTATTACATTTTAGAAAAATCTCCTCCTGAAGTTCCTGGTTGTTGTTTGGTATGAACGCATCAGCAGTCCGACTCCAATCCCTATCCCCACGCACATCCCAAGGCCAATTCCAACACCAACTCTAACCCCAGCATTGAACCATGAAAGTTGTCCATCCTCACCGGGATACATCTCTTGAGAGTAGAAACCATTCCCAATCTTCCCATCACAATCATAATCATCAACCTCCGACTCTGTTATCTGCAAGGTATCATCAATGCAAAAAAATTTATATTTCAGAAATTACAAGGTTCAGGTAAGACTGCAAAGCTAGAACTATACCACCCCTTGATCATTTGTACTAAAAAGAAAGAAATGCATTTGGGAAGGTTTATGATATAACTGCATGCAGCAAGTCAGATCCTTGGTGAGTTGATCATCATATTAAACAAAAGACAACTGAACATAAGATTACAATTTATGTATGTTAATTCGTAATGGTTCAAGCAATAATCATAGTTGAAGACTGGAACCACTTTAGCAGACAATACTTGACATGAATTTTAGTTTATCACTTATCAGATATCAGCTTGATACTGATGCATCTATTAAGTTTGTTCGTTTTATTGTTTGCATACATTCCAAATCAGTTGAACAGAAAAACATGCGAGAGGGAAGATTGGCTTCAGCATCCTTTTACGCATTCCTAATTAAAATCCATACAGAGGGCCTCATTGACCATGGTGGTTGCCTAGTTCCCAGACCGTGCTATTGTTTGATACAATAAAATAATCATACTATTGGGCGGCAATAGAACTATCAAATATGCCTCTTTTTAAAACCGTCAGAATGACACTTATTTCAAAGCTACTAATTCAGAATGAAATATAAACATAATCCAATTTCAGTGTAGTTGTTTACACTTTCTTTCAGTAGTGTTTAGGATACTTCCGTAGTGGTTCGAACTTCCAGCAGTCAAACAATTTCCATGATTGAACAATACACGATTACATGGCGGCATAAAAATGTTTTAAACTGGTAATGGACGGAAATTAAATCCATTTAAGTATCACTTTAATGAGGTCTGATTATGATACAGAAAAATGATCAAACTTTGGTTTGGAATGATAACAGCACTATCAATTATGGCTCTTTTCAGAACTATCAGAATGCTTTCTTGTTGTATACAGTTCTCAGTCCTTTACAAAATACAATCGTTGGTATTAATTCAAACAAATTTTAAATTTTTTCAAAATAGTCCCTATCACCACTTGTGATAAATTTTGACATACGACACACACGTCATTGTAAATAATCCCTAAAAACGTCACTGGAGTAAAATCAAATTTAACAATATCAATGTTTTCTAGTGTATCTAAATTAACTAGTAGTTCCATAAGGAAGACATACATTGCAAAGTTAATCTGGCATGACTCAAGCAACAACCTTGACAAATCAACCACAAAGTCTTCTACATTTTGGGCTTAATGCAGACATTACTTATTACCGAATAGCATCACCATGACTCCATTCAAAGAAACTCTCATGAATCACCGATCAACCATGTCAAAAGCTTAACCTGGTTTTGCATCCATCCCAAAACCACAGTCATACGCACACCTCGTGTTCTGCCTAAATCTTTTGTGTGTTTAACATCTAAAAAATTCCCTTAAACACAAGTAACTATTAGTAGCTTCGCAGATTCAATCCCGTGTTACCAAACACACGGTTACACAGCTAGCAAAAAATCATTAACTGCTTTCAAGACACAAATGCAACTCCAAAGAAAACCCAAGTTAATTTGAGAAATGACACATCCCACAGAAGAAATCCCCACCCTACTCCTGGAGACCATTTACCTCAGTTAATTCATTCCTAAACTTCACAAATTCGCCACTTTACAAAATGAACCTCAAGTTTAGTTTTAATACACAGCTGGGTAATCTAAACTTTTAACTATAACTTTTAAAAATTGGAAAGTTTCAATAATTTATGATTCAATGATAGTGTTAAAAAGATGTAAAACAACGAATGCATTTTAACTAAATTTATGAAACTAAACTACTAAAAGCTTTTAAACATTAGGACCGATGCTTAAACATGAACTCAAGAATCCAATACCCCAAATGGTGACACTCACAATTCACAAAAATAATCACCATTACATAATAACTCATTCAATCCACATACCTGCAACTTCCGGTTGGGAACAAAACCGTCGACACGGTCCTTCTCCATCATCATCATCATCTCCTCATCCTCGGGAATGGCGTCCAGCGTGGCATGTCTCGGCACCCTCCTCCGCGGACTCATCTGAATCGTCTTGTTCAGAATCACCGGCACGCCAGAGCAGCACCCGGCAACGTAGACCTCGATCGACGGCGCAGAAACCCCGAGGCGCGGTCTGAAGAACACCGAACACCCTGACCCGACGGACCCCGCCGCCACATGGCAGTCCATGCCCCACCCCGACCCGGACCCGTTCCTCCATTCGGAGTCGAGGCGCTCGAGGGAGCCGCAGAGGAAGAGCGCGTCGTTCTCGTAGACCTCGAAGTCGGCGCTGCCGCTGAGGCTGACGGTGTCGGTGGAAACGTAGGTGACCTCAGCGGCGTGGCGATCGACGCGGCCGCGGCGGAGGGGGAGCGTGGCGGGGGTGGAGGCGGGGACCGGGGCGGAGGTGACGACGAGCGAGACGGCCACGTGGCGGCGCGCGTGGCAGAGCGTGAGGTGCTCGGGGAGCGTGTCGACGAGGCAGGGCGAGATTCTGACATAGAAGAGACGAATTTCGAGGCACGCGGAATGCGTGAGGGAAGGGAACGTCGTCAACGGCGTCGTTTTGGCAAGGATCGGTTCTTCCTCTTGTTGATCCATTGAAGAAGTTGATGAATCTGCGAATTGGGAATGGTTTGATTGGGGAACTCGCAAATGCGGTGAATTAGGTGACGATGATTGTGATGAGAAGAAGAAGGCAAAACGCGGGTGCGGAAAAATAGGGTTTTAACTGAAAAGACATGAACGAAGAAGAGAAGGGTCAAGGGCGTGTTTGGTTTGGAGAAAATAAGGTTTCGTTTGGCTTATGTTAAATATATTGAAGGGAGGGAGAAATTATTGGGAAGGGTCAAAGAGAAAAAGAAGAAGGATTAGAGAGAGACACGCGTTTCTTCTTTCTGAAGTCACTGTAGAAGGTTCATCTGGCTCTCACTCTCACTGCAACTTCTCAGGGCTGCGCTTCTTTTTATACTAAATTTATTTTTTATTATTAATGTGATGATATTTTATTATTAATAGTAATAAATTTATAGATTTTTTTTCATTTAATTTGTATTAAATTGGATATAAAAAGAGCTTGTTTGAAATTCTCCTTTTAGGTAGGGAAAACTTTTTTACCTTTTTATTTTATACCTTAATTCTATATTGCAATATCTATGTCATTGAATCTACCAATATCATTTATGTATCTAAAATTAATATTTAATAAGAACTTTATGAAAAGTAAGTCAAATAGGTAACTGGTTGTGGTGTTTTTTTTTTTTTTTCAATTCTGTTAAGTTATTTTTGTGTGACTTGTGGTTTATGTAGCATTTATATTATTGAATTCCATGGTACCATTTACGATTTTATAACATTTTCTATAAACAAATTTTATGAAAATTGGCTTAGGTCACTCATGGACCTTTTTTTTTTTTATATCTTGAACTGTTTTATGTAGCATTTGTATCATTGAAATCAAGGTACCATTTACAGGTTTATAATATTTTTTGAGAAGAAGTACGTTGGAAAAATAATTAATGAAAACTTGGTAAAGTAAATGACTTGTTGTCCTTTTTTTTTATCGATATTTGTATGATTATTTTTTTCAATCTTCACTATTTTTTTATAATATTTACGTTTTTTTTTACTATATTATTTTTTAATTTTTAGTCTTTATGTATGAAGTATTTTATTATTTAAAGAATAGTTAGTAATATAAAAAATAATAGAATATTATAGTTTTTTAGTGGGTTGAATTTGATATTTCAACCTCGATTGTTGGAACACTTCGATTGTTTGAACACTTTGCTTTTTAAGTGACATATATGTAAAATTACAAATAATACTTCGAACAATTTGGTTTTTTAATATTTTATTTCAGTTTTGATTTTGTTACATTTGAAAATGATTTTTTATTCATTTTTAAGATAGTATATGGTGTCTCAATTATACAACTAATTATCCACTTTGAAAACTTTATTTAATTTGTAGATCTAATTTATGATCAGGAGATTTGCAAATTGCAATAGTAACTATATGATAACAACTAATATTAGATTTGGTTGGATGGATACACTATATATAATTTACAATAAATTAACACAATATATATATATATATATATATATATATATATATATAATTATACACATTTAACATTTTGACATATTAAGTTATCCCATGTGACTAAAAAAGGAACAATTTATATAATATGTCTACTTTTAAATAATTATTTTATTTTTTCTTTAAATATAAAAATTATAAAATCCTACCTATAATTAAATTCATATTTTAAAGGCTTTACACATATTAAAATTTTTGTGTTTGATTCAAATAAATTCAGAATATAAAAAATAAATTAAGTAATATTTAAAAAAGTATAATGAAATAAAATAGAAATAATATTTAAAAACTTAAAATAAATACATAAATAAATAAGAATAAAACCAATTTTAAATTTAAAAAATTGAAAAAGATATAAATTTAAGATAATAATGAAAAAATTTTATGACATAGTAATATTATATAAAACAAGAGAGGTAAGGTAGGAAGTGTCGTGCAAGTTAGACACTCCACCTTAAATAATCCTAATCCTATCCTCTTTTAAAATTTTTCTTTCTACGCTATATCTTTTTTTCTTTTTCCTTATTACGCTATATCTCTTTTTCTTTTTCTTTTTCTTTATTTTTTTCTATCAATTATTTAAACATTACAATTCATATTATTTGAGTTTAACTATTAAAAGATGAAGGATCAATGACGTTAATTTTTTAATATTAATGGAGTTATGTGAATTTTATTAATTTTTTTTATTTAAGATCATATACTGTTTTGCTTCATTTATTTTTATTCTTCTATTATCTAATTGATTTTCATTATGCCTTAATATGTTTTATTACTTTATTCTTATTATTTAATTTTCTTTCAATTATGTATTAGTCCTATGTATTAATTTATATTTATATTTTTTTCTAATTATATATTAGTTCTATATATTAATATGTTATTAAACTAATTTTCAGTTATGTATTAATCCTATATTACTTATAGTAATATATGGATCTTTCTATTCTGTTACATTTTTATTATTTAATTATTTATTAATAGTATTTTTAATTTTTTTATTTTTTATTATTTAATTTGTTTCTAGTGACATAATCTATTTCTTTTATGATCTTTTGTTTAAATTTTTTCTTGTGATACACATGTGCACATTTAATTATCTTTTAAATGTTTTCTTTATTTTTTATTATATTTTCTTATTTGGTATTATGAAAGATATTTTAAATATTATCTTTCCATTATAATAATAATAATAAACAACGAGTAAAATTAAATAATTATTCAATTAAACAAACTTTAATAAAAGGAAGTTAACTATATAACTTTCTATTATCTTAAAGTCACAATTTGGTACATAATAAAATAAAAGATAAAAACTATGGCGGGGTTTAATAGAATACTTATCAAATAGGTGAATATATGATAGTTCAGAATAACGTCCTAAACTAATATTCATACGCCAAATTAAAGACTATCAAATACTTGTTCAACATCGTCAAAGTTAAGTAATAAGTATATATCTTTTTTGTTTTTTAGACTGAAGAATGACTGATATTCTTGAGAAAACTAAATATGAGTGTACCAATTTTTTTGAAGAGAAATACTTAACTACTCAATCACATCTCAAGTGATTTTTGATGTTTATAGTAAATATTAGAAGTGAGATATGAATCTATATATTTGATAGAGTAAGATTGAGTTTTACAATTATAGGTTAAATCCTAATTTCACATTATTTGTTATTGTATATTAAGTTTATTAAAATTAATATTTGATGCTTAAAACGACTTCACTCTTTTCATGTGTTTCTTTCATTAAATCATTGTACATGATTTATTTTGTATAAACCTCTTACTCTTTTGATCTACATATGGTTAACCATTTCATACATGCTATTTTCTTTACTTTTGAGCCCCACCTCCACAAAAATTGTCTCTGTATTTTTTTAATTTCCTTTAATACAAGTTTTGGGACTTCAAAGAAAATAAGAGAAGAAGGGAAAGGGTAGTCATAGCAGATTTAATAAGACAAAGTTTACCTGTAAATGATAGTTGTCTTCCTTTTTATCACATCAATTTTTTCCTAATTTTATGTATCATGGTATCCCACATCTTTAACTTTCTAGGATTTTCCCGTATCTTAAAATATGTAAAAGGCATTGACATCTTTGTATAGTTTAAGATAACAAAAAAACAATTTAGGTGATCATTGTGAACCCCTATTCTTCCCAATTTATTATCATAGAAGATCACTTTGAGTCTTGATGCTACTTCAAAAAATTGCAAGAGACATTTTAAAGTCAAAACATTTTGAATTTTTATCTTCACATGTGAATAGCATGTCATATGCAAATGGCAACATATTTATTTCTATCTCTATTCTCTCAATTTTAACTCCTTATAACATATTTTTTTATCTTACCATTTTTACAAGTTCCTTTACCAAAATGAAAAAAAGGAACATGTAAAGGGATTATCTCATTTAAGTCCTTTTGATGCTCTAAATTCCTTTATGGGACTCCCATTAACAAAGATAGATATTGTTGTAGATTCTAGACAACCTCCTATCTAGATAATCCACTTCTCACAAAATCCTAGGCTTTCCAACATGTAATATATAAAGTCTACTTAACTAAATCATAAATTTTTTCATAGTCCACCTTCATAATCAAACAAATTTTCTTCTTAAGTCTTACCCTATTTTACACCATTTCATTTGCCACTATTATTTAACAATAATGGATAATCAAGCCACTATTACTGCCATACTATGAACTTCCTGTGTTCATGTGCTACACATTTTTTTTTTTGAAAAACTTTGTTTATGCAACTTTAAACTCGAATAAGTTTATGTTAGCCTCATCAAATTTTTTTAACCTCCGTTACTAGACTATACAACATCTATCTTGGGTTGGATAGCTTTGAAACCCTAAAATAGTTAAAATCGAGATTATGAGTAGAATCGTGAAAAACTCACAAAATCATAAATTGTGAAATCGTAACACTAATCGTATATTTTACTTTTAATATATATATACATATTTTTTATAAACAAATGAAATAAATAAATAAAATAAAAGAAAGTATTTGAGGGATGTTTCAAGAAAATAAAAGAAATAAGATATGCATACCTTAATTTGGTTTTATTTTAATTAAAATTAAAACATATTCAATTCAATCAAAAAGATGGGTGGTACACAAGAAAAAACTCTTATTTTTAATTGAGAATTTTTTTAACTTTAATTACATTAATTTTAATTAGATGGTGTTACAGTAATCAACACATGTAGCAACATAAAATTTAATTACATTAATTTTTAATTAAAATTAAGTTTGAACTTAATACACTCATCCAAGAAGGTGAATCCTTGGTGTAGGGAACAATATGGAAATAAAATCTTGTTGATCTGTACAATCTTGTTATCTTATAATAACTACCTTGACTAGCCCTCTAGTTCTCTATTACCATTAATAACATAAAGCACAAGTGGTGTCACCCAACACAGTGTCAATGCTTAATCCAGACATAGAAGACAACAACGCAAACCACATACTCAATTTGAACCACACCTTGCCCCAACCCATGTGTGACCATCGTAACTCCTTTATATAAGTCTTATAACCTACTAACTTCCTTGTAGATTCTCCTCTCTTCACCTACAACATCAGTAGCTCCTTGATGCTTGAACACCATGCATAGCCAAGATCGGTTGCACTAGTAAACTCAAAAGTACCTAGGTGCCCAAATCTATTATGCCTTAATATGTTTATAACCACGTGCGTTCATCAATCTACCCGTGAGCAACAAACCTAGAGCAAATCTCAATTTTGGCCGTTCCACAACCTCCATTTATATCTTGACAACAACCTTCATTTATAACTTGATAGATTGTATACATGTTCTAGAACTTAAGTACCAATTAGTACGAAAAAACATGCTTTTTACCCGTGCCCACACTTTAAGTTGAGCCAAATTGAAAATTTCTATTATATCCACTTTTCCATTCCTAAAATTTATTTTCTTTTTTTGGTTTTACGTGCATTAAACAATTGCTACCACATACATAACTGAATTTGATTAAGTTGCATTTAGGAATTTACATTCTTTTTGTGACACAAACAATGTGAAAGGTGGACATAGCATATCCATTGTTGTAACAATCAACATGGTACATCCACTTTGCATCAATAGTGTCTTAGAACTCATGTAAAATTGTTATCAATATTCATTCATTTATCAATCAAAAATATTTTACAATGACTACATAAATCAAATACAAATAATATGAGTTATTAAACAACGCTAAGATCACATACATATCAAAAAGATTTTATTTGAATAATTTAAATAGAAAAAATATTAAACCTTACGAGAAAAGTATGAACTTATTGAGTATCATAAATGAAATAAGTTAAATAGAATAAATACATTATGGTGGTGTCACATGGTGCTTTTCATGTGTTGACTTCTTATGATTAAAGGAAACAACATCCCGAAGAGAAAAGAGGAACGAGGGTGTTTCTATATATAGAGAGGAGACTTTGTATGATGAATTTCGTGTGAAGGAGTGACTTCACATGAAGGTGACACGTTACAAAGAGTTGTATCGAAGAGCAATGTTGTGAGTGTAAACGAGAAAAAGAAAAACAACTCTTATAAGATAAAAATAACGAAATATAATGAGACACATATATTGTATTCTAGCATTTTCTACCTAGTATACTATTTGAATATTTATTTACAAACATGTTGTCACATTATTTTTTATAATGATTTTGCAATTAAATATATACATATTATTTTTCATTTTCTAGTTATATCAATTCAATAATCTTAAAAATGCATGAAAATATCAATTTATTTATTTATTTATGAAAATTAACTAGTGTAACTATCTTAAAATTAGAGTAGAACTTAAGTGCCCAACATGAATAGCTTTCATTAAAAGAAAAATTAAAACCAATACACAAAGGCCAATTAACACCAGTAAAATTCTTGGAATAAGTTACACTTATTTAAAAACATCTTTTGAACAAATATCTTTATGGAAATTCAATTCTTACTTTTTTTTTTAAGCTCTTCTAGAAGTTGTCACCCTAAAGACAAAGATGAGAAAACAAAGTTTAACCATAAACTTCTTCTAGAAACGAACTAGTTAGCACTGTTTAAATACAAATTATATTTGAACTTTCATAGCTAACTCGTTTACTAATCAAGTATTTATTTCTAACGTGCAAAGTCATTGAGAGTGTGTAGGATAAGTATAATATATGGGTTGGAATTAGTACGTTACAACATTATTTACCAAAACATAGTTTCAATCTTTGTTCTTGCTAGAATTCAATTTAATAGAAAATAAAGTTTGAAGGAATGTGTGGGTAGCTATGGAAACAAAAATAACATAACTTTTAGGAACAATAAAATGGATGTAGAAGAGATAGATGTAGAGGAGATCTTTAATTTAGCCCAAATAAGTGCATGGAATAGATAACAAATATTTATCAATAAGTAAAGATTTCTTACTGAATGTCTTAATCCTGTTTCATCCATTAAGTTAATGAGGTGATATCATAGAGTAGATAGGAAAAAATCTCAATAGATATGAGACTTTAATGAGAAAGTGTTGAGTTTGTACCTACATACTAACATATGCATGACCAAAAACAAATAAGCAACCGTTTAAGGGAGGATATGGTGCAAAGCATGAATCATTATTTGCATATTCTGTTATGGAAAAACTGAATTCAGTCTACATCACCAACAGGTAGTATGCTTAGCTTTGAATACTCAACTATAAAGTAAAGCTCAGGGGAGAGGAGAGTTGAATAGGATGGTTGTAACATTACTCAAGTTTTTTGTTAGGTGTAAATAACGAGGTTAGAAAAAGATTTGTAAGTAGGGATTCTAACATAAAAGAAAATAGATAAAATTATCAATACTAGTGCAAAAGAGTGGCATTAATTAAGAAACAAGACAAAATTATGTACATGT
>Ga0099824_1009796_pt1 | contig 11619 bp, 6 predicted proteins | sample SiratrowhiteBW_FD_76837 | JGI IMG/M metagenome (GOLD analysis project Ga0099824, IMG submission 76837) | Root nodule microbial communities of legume samples collected from California, USA - Siratro white BW | ecosystem: Host-associated > Plants > Roots > Nodule | place: USA: California... | reverse complement strand
TTTTTCTATTCTACACCCCACACGAACTGTATTCCCCCCACCCCCACACCCTGCCCTCTCATTTTTTTCTCCTCCCTTTTTTTCCATGTTTTTTTTTTTTTTTTTTTTTTTTTTTTTTTTTTTTTTTTTTTTTTTTTTGGGTTATGAAAGATATAAAATTCTGATAAGAATTTGTGGGGTCAGGATGCTGCGATGGGACTGGCACTGAGTGCTGCAGTGGGCAGAGGATGGACCACAGGTTCAGGGATGGAAGGTCCCTCTGTTCCTGCAGTTGGTAGGGATAATGAATCGGGGAACATCTCCACTTTCCCCTGGTCTCTCTTCACAAAATCTCCTAGGAGAAGGATGCTGGTGGCTTTTACTTGTACCATCTGTGCCCAGCGAACTACTCGGGCTATTAATCCCCATGCTTACACTGATGGCACTGTCTTTGTGCAGGTAACTTTCTGCTTTTCTTAACCTTAACCCTTATCATCACATGTCTCAGTGATTTTCTTGAACTGAAGTTGGTACCTGCACAACACTTCAATCATTTTTCAATTTTAGAACATTGAACTGGCTCATGGACAAAAAGACTGGTTTGTGTGGTTCAAGGGTTCTAAAGCTGTTTTAAATCAATGCTTTATGTGGCTTGATCAAACTGGTTGATTTCTTGTTCATGATTGAAGCAGTCAGACTAATTGGTGCAGTCTGCTTTTTGAAAAACTGGTTTTTATTTATTCTGTGAGATTATCATAGAATAAGAAGTTTTATCTCTTCTCTGGTTCTCTTCTACTTGATATAGATTTTAATACTAAAAAGATAATGTTATAACTTTATATATGTTTTAATATTTTGATACATAGATTTATTTTATCAATTAACATATGTGTATATGATTTTTATAACATCTGTCTAAATCCTGAAAGCAAGATCTTGACCATTTGTCATTGTTGTCAGTGCTGTGGATGCAATGCGTATCATAAGCTGGTGGATCACTTGAACTTGTTTCAGGAGACAAATTGCTATTTGAATTCAAGTTTTAAGTATAAAGGAGAAGGATGGGATGATCTTAAGTTTAGGTACATGGATGATAACGATGACGATGACACATTTCCCATTTCATAATTGAATTGTCATATGGAGCATATACTTTCTGCCTCATCGTATCGAAGCTCAGTTTAGATGTCTTGTATATTCTCTAGGTTGTCACGCCTTATAGTAAAATTTATAAGGGACTCGTACTGTAACATGTTTATATATAGCTTTGAACTCGTTTCTATGATTATCAATTTGATAATGTACAAGACAATACAATAATTTTTCCTTTGCTTCTTTACTGCGAAAATGGACACACAGAAGATAGTGAATGGGACTTTTCTTTGCATGATTATGTATGGAAAACTGAGACAGAGGTGTTCCTGGATTTGGCCATATATCCATTCCTGCAGGGCCAACCTATCGCGGTCTTGCTTTATTAGACTGAGTTTTTCATTGATTAATCTCTTTTCTGTACACCCATTATCGTTTCAGATTCATGCAAGCAAACTTAGTAAAGTCAATCGTAGCATTACTGAGCTCAAATTCAAATGCTTCATTCACAACATAAAAATTACAAAGTTCCTGAATACTGACTACGCGGTGGAAACTTTGGAAGAAATATATTCTAGCTAGAAGAATAAGCTAAATATTGCTAAGGCTTAAGGATGTTTGCACATTGCAAAGATAGAATGACTAAGCAGGAACTGATGAGACCCCTACGGTTCATAAATACATGCCACATTTCCTCTTAATAATTCCAAAGAAATCTGTGGTTCTGCTGTTGGTTCACCGGGTTAATATTTTTCAGAACCAACGTCTCGTTATATATATTTTTTTATATTTTGCTATTTAGTGTTTTATATCTCCAAGTGCCCAAGCATATGCGGAGACTCTAGAATCTACGCTTACAGTGCGATTCCTTCTGCTATCTTTCTAATCTATTGTCTGATGAGCTATGGACAACAATTTTCCCGAGGCAAAATGAAGCAGTAAGGGATAATGTTTATTGTTCGATCGAGAGCATAGTAGTCTCCACCTCAGACCAAAGTTTCCGTGCAGCGGTTACTGCTAATTTTGCCACCCGCAATAGGAGGAGCAGCTCGGATCATTATACTCTGAAAAAATGCTATCATCTGAAAAACAATGTGTGATGTGTTCAGTACATAACCAAGGAACGTTAAACCAATTAACAAATGATGATGAAAAGCTATATATTGTTAATGAATGTATGTAATGCTACTATCGTTGTCCGCACCAACAATTTCTCAGCACATTCTGAACATAGTTCATTTGGATTTTTTCATTCGTTGAAAGATAATCTTACCATCAATAGCCCAAGGCACATTAGACTGAAGCCAGGATAATAAAACGGAGCATCTTCTGACAGGAATAAGGCTGCATACGATGGATGGAGGATCTTGTCAGTTTTTTTTTTTTTTTCCACATAATTCAGTAGTACTACACACGCCCTTAAGATTTTACTTCTAATTATAGTTATACCTGTCAGTGGACTGAAAATTAACGGAGCAATGATGTTGGCGAAGGAACTAATTCCTGAAAGGCATCCTTGAACCATTCCCTACATCAAAGATGATCAGTTAGACTTAAAAGAGAAAGGAAGAGATCAATTCTATGCAGTTTAACAAAGTTGTTACTCATGGTTGCAGATTGACTTTCAACAACAGAATCATTGTATGAGTTTGCAAGACTTTTCTTCAGTTAGGGATACCTGTTCTGTAGGTCCAACTTGCTTCGATGCAATGCTGCATAACTGTGCCAGCCACGTTGCGAGAGATCAGAGAGTATTTCAAAGTAATAAATTTGGTTGAGGGCTTAACATATACGTTAGAAACTTACACTTGGCCGCACAAAAACTGTGAATATGGCGCAACCTGCTAGAGCATAAGGAACCTGCATCGTTTTCAACAGTTTTAAAGGCTTGTTGGTTTCTAAAAGTGATAACAGAACAACAAAAAGTTAGAAGAAAATTACCCATGCTGACCATGCTATGCTGTAGACAAAGACCTGCATAGCACCATACATTGAGAAGTGCCATTATTAGCCTCAGTGTGCACATTTGTCATACACTTTAGGGTTATATATACATATATATAATAGGAAATCGTGGGAAGAGTGAGCTTGAACTTACATTTATGCAGCCAATCAAGAGCCCTGTGGAGAGCAGCTTCTCCTCTCCTATAACAGGCACTAAAATGGGCATGAGAAATAGCTGCAAGTACACAAAACCAACCACATGGCCATTAGAGCAAGTAACTTTTTCAATTGAATTTTATTGAGTTGTTTAAAGAACATGTTAAAAAAACAGAAGCTATGCTAGGACTCAAGGCGTACTTGTGCAAGAGTAGCTCCAACCCCAGTAATCATCATCAAATCTGCAAACTGGTTCTTGTTGAATTGAAAACGTGCCTTTAAATAATACTGCATGCAGTAAGAAGTTTAATTAATTACTTTGTACAATAATTTTCTTCTTCGTTATCCAGTAAAACCGAGGTGTAATAATTCTTTAGGTTCTTTTAATGTAGTTCACCAAAAATAATTAAAGTTTCCCTTAAGTCCTTCAATCCAAACCTTTCAAAACTTTAATTCAGACAAACACTTGAATAACCGCATCTATGTTTGGCTCTATCCATAATCTTAACTAAAATCTTAATTTTTCACCATCTTGACTATGTTCAGTATAGAAAGCAGTACTTTACCAGCCATGCAGCCATCAAGCCACCGTCCACGAGGCTATTGAAGAACGAAACAACTGCTGCTTGCGAGAACGTGGGACTGCAAAAATTTGAGATCAACAACTCCATCAAATTTGAAATATGTAGGTAGTATTAGGAACACTGACACGTCACCTTCAATCCAAAACCGTAAAATAATGGATTTCTGAATTTTCTTTCTTATATATTAGTTAACTTTCTCATTTTTACTCACTATAAACTTAGACTCACACTTAGATTATTACCTACACTTGACCAAGCAAATCAAATCCCCCAGAGAGGGCAGTTTCTTGAAGGCTCCTGTTGCCCTTCGTGATGAATCATCCTCAGCACATGTCCCCTCCACCTCTTTCAACAATGGCTGGCTCACGCCACCACCAGGTACACTATCCTTAAGAAAAATTCTCATGTATACTAATGCAATCATCGATGAGACAGCAGCAACCTGAATAATTAAACCATATTGTAAATGTTGGAAAACAAGAATAAGGGTATGGTTTATTACAATGGTGGATGTAGGAAGCATAACAGAGAGGAAAATGGAACCTGAAATGTTAAGGCAGTGGATAGGAACCGAGCTGCTAGTGTTCCACCAACAAATGATGCTGATCCAACACCAGCAAGTATCCCAAATGCGGATGTTCGTTTCCCATCTGGAACCTTGTCTGCCTATACTCATAACATCAAAATGCCACTTGTTATAATTTGTGTGCCATGCCTAGTATTATCTTTTCATCATAAATTGAGCTTCTTTTTAGAAACTGCCTTCTCTAAATCTCCCAAACATGAGTTGAATGAGTTAATTTTAGTTTGAGATGGAGAGATGAGAAGTACCACATAGGCCAAAGCCAGGCAGTGGAAGGACCCTTCGCCTGCCATGGCAGCAAGAGTTTGCACAATATAGTAGGCATAGAAGAATTTGGTCTCTCTGCTATATGCCAATATCACTGCAAATATTTCACAAAATTGTTATATTATATTCGTTAAACTAAAACTTGGTGGTTATCCCATCTTTGTTCTGAAGGGTCTTTTCTTGAAGAAAACTGATTATTTCTATTTTGCAGTATTAGTAACTTTTGAAGCATTATTCAACACAAGTTAACGTACTTTAAAGTCAGCAAACAAGGTTAGAAATATATTATATAATAAGAAAATATTATTATAAACGAAGGGTATTCTTCAATTTGTTTTTTAAATTATGTTGAATCAATAATAAAGATTCAACAGTAATAAATGAACTTCTGCATAGGAAACAGTAAAAGAAAAATCATTGCTTTATGATGATAAAAGTAAAAAATGAGGGAGTTTTGTGGGTTTATTCCTTGTCCAAAATAATGTCTGCGTCAAGTGTGCAATCATATACACAACACTGTGAAGTATGGAATCATATATACAACGACACAGTACAGCACGAGCTGTCATAACAGATCCCCATATTCTTCCAGTTACTTTTTAAACAGGAGCAAATAAAGTCAAATTTTGTAATTACTATTATCCTAAAACTTTGGGTAAAAATGAAAGATAAGTTTAATTATTTTTGGCAAGATATGTTTTATTTACAACTTTTACATAGTTAATAAACCACAAATAGTACTACAAATTTGTAGGATAAAGTCATTTTTTGTCTTGACAAGATTGCACATCACTAATACTACATATTAATTAATTGTATAAAAAGTAAAATGAAATGACAAGTCATATGGATATTTTTAACAGATATAATATAAATGAAATGAAAGGTCCATTATATTCATATGGATGCAAAATAGTGATGGTCAATCATTAGGTTTCCCACTAAGGAACAAGTCTATGAATTGATCAGCCCTAAAATCTTACCAGTTTTTCTTTTCAAAAACACTATTTTAGAGATTATTTAAAGAATATTTCCTCCAAACTTAAGTATAAGAAAATTATAATTAACTCTAAATGAGAATATTAATCAAATTTATTTATTTATTATAATTAAAATATTGGTAAATGGTGGAAGAATAATTGAGTTAAGTATACAAACCATACGGAATGACTGAGAGAGTGAGAGGCAGAGTGATGAAGGCTTTCCTGCCATATCTGTCGGACAGGTTTCCTATCAGTGGTGTCATCACCACTGACCCCACTCCAGCCATCTGCAACATCAATCCATTTCATTTTTTATTCCTTCATTGCTTCTATATTCATCCATTCTTTTTCTTTTTATTATTATGGATCCAATTACCTTTTTTGACCTACACTCAAATAGTGAATTCTCCCAACAAAGGAAAAGCTAATGCAGCATTAAAAAGGAAAAAAGAAAGCAATAGAGTTGATATTTATGGGTATGTAGAATTGTTCAAACTGAGAAGATTTTTTTTTCTCACCCCCTTTTCCTTACATTTTTTTAAAAATCATTTTCAATGTATATTATTTACCTCTGTAAAATTATACACCTACAAAATTTTCTTCTCTCGTGGAAGGAAATTTTAACTATAAACACATCACGCCAAAAAAAGCATATGTTTATATAACAAAACAAAAACAGGGTACTTATGTAACTCAATTATGTTTTTATAGCAAGAAGTGACTTTCAAGTTTAACAGCATTAAAAAACTTGTAGAACCAAAACATTAAACTATTACCACTTTTTGGGTATCTGAAAACGGTGTGATATTAAAATAGTGTGAACAAAAAAAGAAGAACAGTTAGCTGCCCCTACGTGTATGTTCAACCGAACACCACCGCAGTTCAGAAAATGATAAACACATAGAAAGTCCAATATTTCATCTTTCACGAGAAGATATTTCTAGATATGGAAACTAAAACCCAATTGTAAATGAATAAAAAAATATAATTTTGAAGAAAGTAGTACTATGTTGGAGTTTGTAAAATTATTTGTGGAAGTGTTTGATGAATTTGAAGTGATCAATGAAAGTGCACTCACTGCTTGTTGGATGCCAGAGAGGTAAATGGCAAGGGAGCACTGATCTTGGCCAGGGCAAATTGCAGCCATGGTAACGTCGGTGATGGACGGAATAGTTATGACACCACTAAACCCCGTTAGAAATATGGTCACAAAAAGATGGCTCAAACCTGCTAACCCCTCCATCCCAAATGGAAAACTCAAAGCCAAGACTTGAACTTTATTGTACTGAGAATGTCCGATGTTAGCAGAAGTATATGTTGTTGTTATATACTTTGTTGGGTGCGTTGTTGTGTCTTGTCGAAATTGTGGGCTAGTGGAGTGGGAGAGAGAGTGTGAGAGGGAGATAAAGAAAAGGGTAATAAGAGAGGAAAGAAGATTCCAAATAGACTTTTGAGATAACAACACCAATGCAAAAGAAGCAAGCAAAAGGACCAAGAGACGTAGCTTCCAAGTTCCTGAAAGTGTTTGTGGGAGGGCCTTAACGAAAGTTCATGATTTTATCGGATTTTCCGCATTGTTTTGGCCTTTCTATAAAACCAAATAATATATGCAAAGTGGGGGGCGAAATTAAACCTTCGTGTAAACGTCACGTTTTCACGTCATATTCAACTGTGGCATCCCATCTCTTTCCATCTCTTATTACTTTACCATAAACAATTCTATTTTCTTCGTTTCCTTATTTTTCTGCTCTTACTTCACTCTCATTTTTTTCACTTGTTTTGGCCATAACCAAAATAGAGTTGAGTCCATCGGAGGTGTACATTTTTTTGTTGAGTTAATTTATGGACAAAACATTTGTGACATTTGCACTTTCGGCTGGGCAAGAAATTAGTTAGAAATGTTAGTGAAGTCCCTATCAGCAACGTGTGCACGCTTAATCTAGTGATGATGAGAAGAGTGTGAAATGGTGATCGCAGTTTCCTACAAGAAATGGCTACATATGTACAAGGAACCCTGCAATTATGTACTTGAATATGAATATATGAACAACCACTTCAAAACTCAATTTAGTAACTATAAGACTGAATTATTTGCAACTGAAATTAAATATATTCAAAACAATGGTGTCACTTTCTTCTTCAAAAGAGAAAGGAGAGCATAGGAGTGTGTTCAATGTGTTTTTTTCTTTTTCTCTTTTTCTTTTTGAATTCTTTTAATTACTTACAGTTTATATGTTTAACTCCAATTGATTCCATGCAATTGGGAGAAAAGAATGTTGTTTGAAAAGAGAGTACATTTTGACTAAATTCTTCAGCTAGAGCTGGAATATTTGCAATCCTTGCATAGCATAAGGTTAGAATTGATCTGAAATGTCCTCTTTCTTAATAGGTTTTGGGCACTTTAACAAAGAAGCATATGCTTTTCCTTTTGGGCTGAAAGGGGTTGAATCGGAAATAGCTTAGCAGAGAATTACACTTTTGTTACGAATTAGGGTTCAGTTCCCCAGACTTAAGGTGTGGCCCCAATGGAAAATGGCCAACACAACAAAACAAATCCAATATACAAAAAAAAAAGAAAAAAAAAAAAAAGAGATAAATACGAGGATAAGAAACGAAAAGAAATAATATAGATACAAATGTATTATTGTTTCCTACATTTCATTATTTTAATTTGTGTCGATTAAGTTTCTTTGTAATTTTTTAAATGGATGGACATTTTCTATTTGTGTGAAATCGTTCTGCAAAAGTATTTCAAGCCAAAAATAAAGAAGTGTTAGAGATGGTGTTTGTCTCCAAAAATCTTATATTTTAATGATAACGGTTTATATTAAAAAATTTCCATTAAAAGAAACTAGCAATATTTATTGATCAGTGAAATTCGAATTGGAAGAGAAATAAATGTAATTTATGTTGAGTAATATAAAACCAATAGCACAATTAAAGTCTCTCGTGGTTTGTTTTTTCGTCTTCTTCGGGAATCTGTATAATTGAAACTACGTACATGTCAAAAGAAAGCATACATTGAAACAACATGTGACATGAATTTTTCAAAATTGTAGCACAACTTTGATAGTTTAAGAAAATTAAAATACATTCAATTTGTATTGATTTTCATTCAAATTGTTATTTTGTAAATATTTTGTTTGATAATATAATTTAAATTTATTGATTTTTATTTTTCGGATAGAATATTTTAATTATTATTAAATTTTTTTGTAATATTAAACTATATTTAACAATTTTAAAACATTAGTTGGTGATGTTTTCATGTAGAAGTTAGTCTGTACTATTTTTTTAACTAATTCCTTTTAGTGATCTCAACTAAGAGTATTTTCGCTATTATAGATCACAGATTTTAACCCATACATTAATGTTTCTTTTTTACATCTTTAACTGTAATTATTTTTTAATTGATTTAAAAATTCTTGAAAGAAATAATCTAACTGAAGGTTGATCCAAAGTTTTCGCACTTGATAATAATAAAAACAAAATCTACAAAACAACAGCATTGATGATGTTAATTAAAAATAACAAATATCAACTGAAAATATCTTCACTAACTGAAGAAATAATTATCATTAGCATTAACAAATAAAAAACCGACTATGAACAATATCAATTGAAAAAAATATTTAAATATAACTAAAAAAATACTATTTAGTGTCGATTAAAAAAAACTTTAATTATATAAAAAAATAATCTCAACATTATTAAAAAATAATAATCAGATCGATTTTAGTGGAAAAGAATCCATAATTAATATAAAAAAATCAATATTATTTTCTTCTTATAAAATTTTAAAATTTTAATTTATTTTAAAATTTTCTATTCAAACAACATATTTTATTATAAATTATTTCAAAAAATTTATAACAAAAATTACTTCTACAATTTTCAACAAAACACTATAATTAAATAAATGTCCTTTGAATCATAAAATATTATTTTATTAAAATAAACCTATGTGAAAACTGACCATATGAGTGAATAATAAAGAACTTGTTATTTATGTAGAACCAACACGTAATCCGTAGAATTGTAAAGGGGTTTTTAAATGAAAAAAATATATCTATCTAATATATATAAATAAATAAAAGAATAATTTGAGAGAAAGGTGTTTAAAATCATAAGAAAATGAAGTGAATTGTTTAAGAAAAATCTAAAGTTATATCAGATAAAATAACTGGTTAAATTAGTTTGAATGAAAAATTATGAAGATAATAACAGTTGTGACATTTTAAAACTTTAACATATAAAATACTTTTGAAGTGAAACATGTTCTTTAGTAAGTATTAATGTCATTTATCATATATTTTTAAGAAATATTACTTTCACGTTATCACATACTAGCAGCTTAAAATCATCTATGTATATAAATTAATAATAATATTTTGGACAATCGCTTTCAAAAAAAATATTCTTACAATTTTTTCTTAACCTCTTGTCCTTTAACTATAGAATTCATAGTTTCTTTAATTTTAAATTAAATTTAAAAAGTTTAAAAAATATCAATAAATAAAAATAATATTGTATCACAAAATCACTTATTTATCGTAAATCTATAATTCATATGTTGAAAATTGTTTATTTATTTATTTATTATGATTTTTAATTATAACAATTTATATTTACAAATATTAAATTTTTATAAATTTTAAAGATATAAAAGAACCTTAATTGAGAAAAGGTTTTACTGAAATTACCTTTTCGTCCAATAAATATATATATTTTTTCTATAAAAATGTTTAAGAAAACAAAATCGAAACTGTTGTTCTTGCTTTTTGTGGAAAAAAAGAAAACTGGTCACTGTTCTTATTATCTCTTCTTCTTTGACTCTCTCGTCTCTCTCTCATTAAGGCCTCAATTAAACTACAAACTTTTAGCATTCTAAAGATGGATTGAGAACGAATTTTTAATTTTACATTAAAATTTGACGCAAATATATTATTATCGTTATCATTATTTATTTATTTATTTATTTTATTATATGAATTTACATGGATGTTTGAAGAAAAAGTGAGTTTGACATGTTTGGCAACTGGAGTTGTAAGAGAAAGAACGTCTTAAGCTCATAAATGCAAGAAACATAATATAATATTAAACATAATATTATAATATTATGCCTTCTTTTCATCAATTTTATTAGGTGCTTCCCACTTTGCACCAAATCATGCCATGCTCTTTCAGACACAATAAATAGAGATACTAACAATTTTTTTTTTCACCTTTTTAGAGACTGTACTTTAATGAGATAAGAACGTCATCATCAATAAAAAAAATCCAATCAGAATTTAACTTCGAGATATTTAATTAAATTGACATAAATTCATGCAATTACTTGAGAATTACTCATATTAGTGTGAAAATGTTTCTTTTTTTACCATTCTAGATACATCATCAATGACGTATCTATTTAAGATTTTACTTTATATTATATAAATAAAACTCCAAATTACAAGTTAATTTTGGCAAAATAAGGTAGATTTACATTTATTTTATAATATTAAAAATTCTAATAAAATTTGTGGACTTTTCTTTATTATTAGAAATTTAGACTAGTTACGAATATTTATTCTTTCATTTAAGGTGTTCGGTCATAAGAGATATATATATTGAACATTTCACATCAATTAAACATAAAAAAAAAATTACCACCTCACCTTATAAAACCTTCACTTAAACTTAAACTCAGAAGAGATAATATATTCATCGATAATATTTTTATTTATTGTGAAAACTAACACGAAAACTATCCTCTTCCAGAAGCAAAATTTGACCACCGTTACTTGATACATCACCATTTTAAATAGTAATTCATTTGTGTTTTAAAATTTTTTCCATAATATAAAATTAATGTCTGTTATATATATGATGTAGGTTTTGGAGATGATGAGTTATATCATGGATAATTGAAGAAATTTGTCACTCATTAGACAAAAGGATTTTTTTGTATATTAGAGCATATTTACTGTTTTAGAGAAATTTTAGAACCAGTTTAGTTGAGAAATATATATATATATATATATATATA
>Ga0099824_1009794_pt1 | contig 11620 bp, 10 predicted proteins | sample SiratrowhiteBW_FD_76837 | JGI IMG/M metagenome (GOLD analysis project Ga0099824, IMG submission 76837) | Root nodule microbial communities of legume samples collected from California, USA - Siratro white BW | ecosystem: Host-associated > Plants > Roots > Nodule | place: USA: California... | reverse complement strand
GACTCGAGAGCAAGCCGGGCGTCGGCTCGGCTCTCGCGGTGGAGCGGGCGACCGTGCTGGTTGGACCTGCGCTGATCCTGACCACGGTGGTGCTGGCCTGCGGCCTCGTCGTCACCGTGTTCTCCGATCTGCCGTCGCTGCGGCTGTTCGGCTGGCTCAGCGCCTTCTCGGTGGTCATGGCGCTCGTCGCAGACCTTTTCATCCTCAGGCCGACGGCGATGTGGCTGATCAACCTGCACGCCAGGCTTCAGGGCGCGGACAAGCCGGCGATCTGAGCCGCATCGTGGCGCTTTGGTCCGCGCACCACTGGAGGAAGCGCAGCGAGTGCTCCAGCAAAAAGCCCCCGGCTCGCGAGAGCCGAGGGCTTTGTTGTTCTTGAACGGAAACGGGCTCTATCCCTTCGTCATCGTGATGTTGACGCCGCGGATCTCGCCCTTGGAAGAGATCTGCACGGTCTGCTTGGTGCCGTTGGTGCGCAGCGACAGATTGGCGGCAAAGCCGTTGGCCTCGACGAACACGTCGATCTGGCCGCCGCCGGCGGTACCTTGCAAATTGCCGAAGATGTTGCGGCTCGCCTCGCTCCAATTGCCGGAGATGCGGTCGCCCTGGCTCGTCACGTCGCTGGTGAGGTCGAATTTGTAGCTGTCGGAGGCGCAGTGCAGGGCCTGCTTGAGGTTGAGACCGCTGCCCGCGACCTTGTAGTCGGCCTTGCAGCGGATGCGCTCGGTGGACGCGTCGGACAGCGAGACCGTGCCGGTGCCGGTCCACGCGCCGTCGAAGCCGGCAAACGGCCCGGACGATTGAGCATGGCTCGCCGAAACCGAGAAGAGCAGCGCAGCCCCAACGCCGGCCGCAGTGATTGCCAGTCCAGATCGCCCAAAGAATCTCATCACAAATATCCCGTTTTGGAACGACGTCCGTTCAAGATCGAAGACGTCTCGCCACATCGAAAGTTTAGTGTTCCGAGCCTGTGCCAGGTTCAACGTGCCCTCACCCGAGATAGCGGTTCACCGGGCCCGGGAAGGGGGCGAGGACCATCCGATTTACCGTATTCCGGTGTGTTTCTGGCCAAAACCACGGGGCGGAGAGATGCAGCTCTGCAACAGCCGTGCAGTAAAATGCGGACTCTCTGAATTATGATGTAGTATCAACCCCTTACATCTGCCAATGAAGGCGCGGGGAAGACCTGATTTGGTGGGTGCGGCGCCAATTTGGCCGCATTTGCCAGTGCTTGTGCCTTCTCTCGGCCGCACCTCCTGCGGCGACTTGCCATCAGAACAATCCGCTCCGGTTGTCCACCCTGTGCAGCCCGGGATCGGTGCGATTCTGCCGTCAGAATGAAGGAATACAATGCGTAAGCTTCTCGTCGCTCTCACCCTGCTGTCGGCATCCCTCTCGACGGCTGCGCTCGCCCAGCAAGGGCGCGGCACGGAGGCCGAGCAGAAGGCCTGCACCCGCGATGTGCAGAAGTTCTGCCGTCCGGTCATCGATCAGGGCGATTTCACCATCCTGGCCTGCCTCAAGGAGAACCGGGCCAAGATCTCGCAGGCCTGCGACCAGGTGCTGAAGAACCACAACCAGTAAGCTCGGCCGCTGGCCCACACCAAGGCGGCCCCGGGGCCGCCTTTTCGGCCGCGGTCCGCAGAGGGCAGCCATCGAGCGGCAGGATTGGTTTTGCGGCCGTCTTCCCCTATATGGGGGCCGCGGCGGCATCGCCGGCGTGAGCCCGCGCGAGCGAAAAAGCCGTTCCTGTCCAAACGATTGTAACCAGCCCTCGATGACATCTGCGAGCGAATTGCGATCCGGCAAGGGTGACCGCGACGAGAATTTTCCCGTCGCGTCCTGGATCATTCATCCGCGTCATCGCGCCTTGATCCTGGCCTATTACAATTTCGTCCGTACCGCCGACGACATCGCCGACCATGCGACACTGCCGGCCGACCAGAAGCTCGCTTATCTCGACCTGCTCGAGGCGGAACTCCTCGGCGGGGGCGACACCCAGGCCGAGGCGGTCACCCTGCGCCGTGCGTTGGCCGAGCGCGGCATGGCGCCGCGCCATGCGCTCGACGTGCTCATCGCCTTCCGCATGGACGTGACCAAGCTGCGCTACGAGACCTGGGACGAGGTCATCCACTATTGCCGATATTCTGCGATGCCGGTCGGCCGCTTCATGCTCGACGTTCACGGCGAGAGCACCTCGACCTGGGCCGCGTCGGACGCGCTCTGCGCAGGCCTGCAGATCAACAATCACCTGCAGGATTGCGGCAAGGATTTCCGCGAGCTCAACCGCGTCTATCTGCCGCGCGATGCGCTGGCAGCACACGGTGCCTCGGTCGAGCAGCTTGGCCTCGCTCAATCGCCGCCGGCGATGCTGGCCTGCCTGCACGGGCTCGCCGCGCGCAACGAAGCGCTGCTCGACGAGGGCAGGTCGTTAGCTGCGGAGATCAGGGATTTCCGCCTCGGCGTCGACGTTTCCGTCATCCAGGCCTATGCCGACCGGATCGTGCGCCTGCTCAGGCTGCGCGATCCCCTGCGCGAGCGGGTGCATCTGAACAAGTTCGAGCTTCTCACCTTCAGCCTCGCCGGCATGATCGGCGAAGTCGGCCGCCGCGCGATCGGACGCAAGGCCGTTTCCAGACCGGGGACTGCACATGACGCTTGAGGCGACCACGCCCGGCGCCAATTACGGCTCGACCGCATCCGGCAGCTCGTTCTATGCCGCGATGCGCATCCTGCCGCGTGACCAGCGCGAAGCGATGTTCCAGATCTACAGCTTCTGCCGCCAGGTCGACGACATCGCCGATTCCGACGGCCCGCGCGAACAGCGGCTCGCAGCGCTTCAGGAATGGCGCAACGACATCGACGCGCTCTACCAGGGCCATCCGCCGCCGCGGCTGAAGGACTACGTCGCCTCGGTGAAGACCTTCGGCCTCAAGCGCGAGGATTTCCTGGCCATCGTCGACGGCATGGAGATGGACGTGCCGCAAGACATCCGCGCGCCCGACATGGCCACGCTGGATCTCTACTGCGACCGTGTCGCCAGCGCCGTGGGACGGCTGTCGGTGCGGGTGTTCGGCATCCCCGAGGAAGACGGCATCCTGCTCGCGCACCATCTCGGCCGCGCGCTTCAGCTCACCAACATCCTGCGCGACATCGACGAGGATGCCGGTCTCGGCCGGCTCTATCTGCCGCGCGAGGCGCTGCTGCATGCCGGTATCACCTCCAATGATCCGAACCGCGTGATCGTCGAGCGCGCGCTGCCGAAGGTCTGTCTGCCGCTGGCGCAGCGTGCGAAATCGCATTTCGAGAAGTCGGACGAGATCATGAATCGCAACAAGCGCCGCGCCGTGCGCGCGCCGCGGATCATGTCGAAATACTATCATTCCATTCTGGACCTCCTGATCGCGCGCGGCTTCACCGCGCCGCGCGAGCCGGTGCGTGTGTCGAAGATCACACGCATCCTGATCCTGCTCCGTTACGCTTTCATCTGATGCAAAACACAGCTCACATCATCGGCGCTGGAATGTCCGGCCTCTCCGCCGCCGTGCGGCTCGCCAATGCCGGCTTCAAGGTCGCCGTGCACGAGGCGACGCACCAGGCCGGCGGCCGCTGCCGGTCCTATTTCGACGGCGCCACCAATCTCACCATCGACAACGGCAATCATCTGGTGCTGTCGGGCCACAGCCATGTGCGCGCCTATGCGCGCGCGATCGGCACCGAGGCCGGCCTCGTCGGCCCCGAGCGCGCGCAGTTTCCCTTCGTCGACATCAAGACGGGGCAGCGTTGGCAGATCGACCTCGGCGATGGCCGGCTGCCGACCTGGGTGCTCGACGAAAGCCGCCGCGTGCCCGACACCGGCCTCACCGACTATCTCAAGCTGGCGCCGCTGCTCTGGGCGTCGGAGGAGACGCTGGTTGGCAAGTCCATTCCAACCGAGGGCATCCTTTATCAGCGCCTGGTGCAGCCGCTGCTGCTGGCGGCGCTCAACGTCGATCCGCCCGAGGGCTCGGCGGGGCTTGCTGGTGCGATCGTGCGCGAGACGCTGCTCGCGGGCGGGCAGGCCTGCCGTCCGCTGATCGCGCGTGACGGCCTCAGCGCCGTCTTGATCGAGCCCGCCGTGAAGTTTTTGCAGGAGCGGGGCCACACCGTTCAGCTCGGCCACGAGCTGCGTTCGTTCGCCAACACCGGCGGCAAGGTGACTGCACTGAATTTCGGCGGCGAGGACGTGATCCAGCTCGGTGCCGGTGACGTCATCGTGATGGCGGTGCCGCCGCGCGCGGCCTCCAGCCTGCTGCCGGGCCTGAAGACGCCGACCGAATTCCGCGCCATCGTGAATGCGCATTTCCGCATCACACCGCCGCCGGGCTCGGCGCCGATCCTCGGCGTGATCGGCGGCGTCGTGGAATGGCTGTTCGCGTTCCCGAACCGTCTCTCGGTGACCATCAGCAATGGCGACCGTCTCGTCGACATGCCGCGCGAGGAGCTCGCGCAGGCGATCTGGAACGATGTCTGCGCGGCGGGCGGCGTTTCCGGCGACCTGCCTCCCTGGCAGATCGTGCGCGAGCGCCGTGCGACTTTCGCCGCGACGCCGGCGCAGAATGCCCTGCGTCCCGGGCCGGTCACTGCGCTGAAGAACCTGTTCCTTGCGGGTGATTGGACTGCTACGGGATTGCCTGCAACCATCGAGGGATCAGTTCGGTCCGGTGATCGCGCCGCCGATCTGGTTCTCGCCGCACAGCGGCCCTGACGGGCAATGTCCCGGCCAACCTTCAATCGACTATCGGAGCAATCGAGCGATATGGATTCCGTGAACGCGACCAGCCGCGAAGCTTTGGAATCGAGCATTGCGTCGGCGACGCAGGGCGTCCTCGACTTCCAGCAGGCGGACGGCCATTGGGTATTCGAGCTCGAGGCCGACTGCACGATTCCGGCCGAGTACATCCTGCTGCGCCACTATCTGGGAGAGCCGGTCGACGCCGTGCTCGAGGCCAAGATCGGCAATTACCTGCGCCGCGTGCAGGGCGCCCATGGTGGCTGGCCGCTGGTGCACGATGGTGAGTTCGACATGAGCGCCAGCGTGAAGGCCTACTTCGCGCTCAAGATGATCGGCGACTCCGTCGACGCACCGCACATGGTGCGCGCGCGCGAGGCCATTCATGCCCGTGGCGGCGCGATTCATAGCAACGTCTTCACGCGCTTCCTGCTCGCGACGTTCGGCGTCGTGACCTGGCGCGCCGTGCCGGTGCTGCCGGTCGAGATCGTGCTGCTGCCGTTCTGGTCGCCGTTCCATCTCAACAAGATCTCCTACTGGGCGCGCACAACCATGGTGCCGCTGATGGTGATCGCCGCGCTGAAGCCGCGTGCGAAGCATCCGAAGGGCGTCGGCATCGACGAGTTGTTCCTGCAGGATCCGCGTTCGATCGGCATGACCGCGAAGGCACCGCACCAGAGCATGGCTTGGTTCCTGCTGTTCCGTTCGCTCGATGCGATCTTACGCGTGATCGAACCGATGTTTCCGAAGAGCCTGCGCAAGCGCGCGATCGATGCGGCGCTGGCCTTCATCGAGGAGCGGCTCAACGGGGAGGACGGCATGGGCGCGATCTACCCGCCCATGGCCAACATCGTCATGATGTACGACGCCCTCGGCAAGGACGAGAACTATCCGCCGCGCGCGATCACGCGCCGCGGCCTGGACAAGCTGCTCGTGATCGGCGACGAGGAGGCCTATTGCCAGCCTTGCGTCTCGCCGGTGTGGGACACGACGCTCACGGCGCATGCGCTGCTGGAAGCCGGCGGCGACAAGGCGGTGCCTGCGGCCAAGCAGGGCCTCGACTGGCTGATCCCGAAGCAGGAGCTCGAGGTGAAGGGCGATTGGGCGGTGAAGCGGCCCGACGTCCGCCCCGGCGGCTGGGCTTTCCAGTACAACAACGCGCAGTACCCTGATCTCGACGATACCGCGGTCGTGGTGATGTCGATGGACCGCATGCGCCGTGAGCACGGCGTCGCCGGCTATGATGCCGCGATCGCCCGCGGCCGCGAGTGGATCGAGGGCATGCAGAGCGACGACGGCGGCTGGGCCGCCTTCGACGTCAACAACCTCGAATATTACCTCAACAACATCCCGTTCTCCGACCATGGCGCGCTGCTCGATCCGCCGACCGAGGACGTCACGGCGCGCTGCATCTCGATGCTGGCCCAGCTCGGCGAGACCGTGAAGACCAGCAAGCACGTGGCCGATGGTGTTGCCTACTTGCGGAAGACCCAGCACCCGGAGGGGTCCTGGTACGGCCGCTGGGGTATGAACTTCATCTATGGAACCTGGTCGGTGCTGTGCGCCCTCAACATGGCGGGCGTCGACCACAAGGACCCCATGATCCGGAAGGCCGCGGCGTGGCTGACCTCGATCCAGAACGATGACGGCGGCTGGGGCGAGGACGCCGTCAGCTACCGGCTCGACTACAAGGGCTGGGAGTCCGCCCCCTCGACCGCCTCGCAAACGGCATGGGCCTTGCTTGCCCTGATGGCGGCAGGCGAGGTTGATCACCCCGCCGTCGCCCGCGGGGTGGAGTACCTGATTGCAACACAAAACAAAAAAGGATTGTGGGACGAGCAGCGGTACACCGCCACAGGCTTCCCCCGCGTGTTCTATCTACGGTATCATGGTTACCCAAAGTTCTTTCCGCTGTGGGCATTGGCGCGGTATCGGAACTTGCGGAACACCAACAGCAGGGTGGTAGGGGTCGGAATGTGACTTTGGGGACGGGGGACTATTTTACCGCGGGTCAAGCCATCGACCCGCGGCCGATACTGATCGTGACCGGACTGGTTCAGGAGGCCCGTATCGCAGCCGGGCCCGGAATGGCGGTTATCTGTTCATCCAGCAGCCCGACGCAGTTGCGGGCGCTTCTGACGGTGGTGGACCCCGACACGATTCGCGGTGTGATCTCGTTCGGCGTGGCCGGCGGGCTCGACCCGAGCTTGCGCTCGGGCGACGTCGTGCTGGCGACCGAGGTGCTGTCCGGCGATGCCCGCTGGGCCGCCGGGCTGTCGCTCGGCGACGACCTGATCGAGCGCCTGACCTCCGGCCGTCGCCGCGTCGTGCGCGGCAGCCTCGCCGGGGCCGAGGAGGTGGTCACGAAACGCTCGTGCAAGGCGGCGCTGCATTCGGAAACGGGCGCAGCCGCCGTCGACATGGAAAGCCACATCGCGGCCGCCTATGCCGCCGAGGCCGGGCTGCCCTTTGCCGCGGTCCGCGTCATCAGCGACCCCGCCCATCGCGCCCTGCCGGCGCTGGCCCGCGCCGCGATCAAGCCGAACGGGCAGATCGATCTCGGTGCCGTGCTGCGCGGAATCGTGCGCAATCCGGCGACGTTGCATGCCCTGGTCTCGACCGGCATCGACTTCAACCGCGCGCTGCGGTCACTTCGCGGCTGCCGCGATTATCTGATCGGGACGGAGCTGATCGGCAGCGAGGCGCTGGTCTCCGAGGCCGCGTGAGCGCATACGTCGAACTGCCGAAGGCCCGTTCGCCATGGCGTGCGGGCCTTTTTCGTTAGGCCAGCTTCGTACTGACGGTCACTGGCATAGGGCTGTCATCCCGATCCTGCCAGAGGGGCGCTTCGCGATCGTCACGAGATGCGGGTCGGGGTGCGGTGGACGCGGCAGCGCCGGCGCGAAAGGCGATGACAGGGCGGGCAACCGTGAGTCATGCGCGACGCGATACGACACGGCGCTGTCACAGCGGCCAAGCTGGATCTTGCGGGGCGAGCACACGCGAGCCTCGGATGCGTCCGGCAGGGCCGTCCGCGGACGGAGAAGTCGTGTGGTCCCGACGCCCGGGGTTCTGGCGTCAAACTTCGCGGTGATGTGGCAGCCAACCGGCACGCGCATCGATCAGCGGCGAGGCGACGGGGGCAATAGTGCAACGCTCCCGAGGAGAGCACGAAGGACACCGTTAAAACCATCCGCGCAGGGAAGGCCGGCGACCGGCATCACCTGTGATCCACCCCGTGTGCGTTTCCGATGCACGCGGACCGCGGGTGCCGCCGTCGCCCGACCTTCCCTGCGCCCTCTGGCTTTCACGGGCGTGAACGAACAGCAAAGCTCGGGCGAAAGAAGCCGCGAGAATGCGCAGGTATGTCTACGAGGCAGAGGGCTGATGGAAAAGTAAGCCGGTGCCATAGACGCCGTCATTGCGAGCCAACGGGTCCGCGCGAAGCGCTGCCCGATGACAGGCTCCGCGAAGCAATCCAGACTGTCTCCGCAGAACGATTCTGGATTGCCTCGCTGCGCTCGCAATGACGCTGGGGTGAATGCATGCCTCCAAGCCTCACGAAACTTGCGCAAAAAAAGCCCGGTCGCGGTGGCGACCGGGCTTTCGTCGTGAGATTTGATCGTGCGCCCTTACGCGGCCGTCGAAGCCTTCTGCGCGGCCTTCGCCGCAGCGGCTTCGGCCTCGTCGCGGCGGATCTCCGACAGCTTCTTCTGGACCTGCTCGGAGAAGATGTACTGCGCCGGGCGCTGCTTGGAGAGATCGATCTCCGGCGCCATCGGGCCGCTCGTCCGGACGCCGCGCAGCGCTACCCACATCGCCTTCAGCGGGTTGTTGAAAGCTACGGCCGCCGCGGTCGGCTCGTAGCCGCAATGGGCCATACAGTCGGCGCACTTCTCGTAGCGGCCGGTGCCGTAGCTGTCCCAGTCGGTGGTCTCCATCAGCTCCTTGAAGGTTTTGGCGTAGCCTTCACCGAGCAGGTAGCAGGGCTTCTGCCAACCAAAAATGTTGCGCGCGGGCATGCCCCACGGCGTGCACTCGTATTCCTGGTTGCCGGCGAGGAAGTCCAGGAACAGGCCGGAATGCATGAAATTCCACTTCTTGCCCTTGCCCATCGCAAAGACGTCGCGGAACAGCTTCTTGGTCTTGGTGCGGTTGAGGAAGTGCTCCTGGTCCGGCGCGCGCTCATAGGCATAGCCCGGGGACATCGAGACGCCGACGCCGAGTTCGGTGGTGAAGTCGAGGAACTTGGCGATCTCCTCGGCCGGGTGGCCGTCGCAGATGGTGGCGTTGACGTTGACGGTGAAGCCACGCGCCTTGGCGGCCTTGATCGCCGAAACGGCGCGGTCGAACACGCCCTTCTGCGACACCGCCTTGTCGTGGTGATCGCGCAGACCGTCGAGATGCACCGAGAAGAACAGGTAGGGCGAGGGCTCGCACAGGTCGAGCTTCTTCTCGAGCAGCAGCGCGTTGGTGCAGAGCGAGACGAACTTCTTGCGCGCAACGAGGCCGCGTACGATCTCTCCGATCTCCTTGTGGATCAGCGGCTCGCCGCCGGGAATGGCGACCATCGGCGCGCCGCACTCGTCGGCGGCGTCCCAGCACTCCTGCGCGGTCATGCGGCGGTTGAGGATCGCATCCGGATAATCGATCTTGCCGCAGCCGACGCAGGCGAGGTTGCAGCGGAACAGCGGCTCCAGCATCAGCACGAGCGGGTAGCGCTTGCGGCCAAGCAGTTTCTGCTTGAGCAAATAGCCGCCGATACGCATTTCCTTGAAGAACGGGATAGCCATTACAGTTTCTTTCTGGGCTTTGAATTCGGATGGGTCAGCTCGCGGCCAGTTGGGCCGGAAGCCGGAATTCGATGTCTTCCTCGCGGCCGGCCAACACCGAGACCTTCACGGGTCCGATCCGCCGCATCGCTTCGATCACGTCATCCACGAGTACCTCGGGCGCCGAAGCACCGGCCGTGACGCCGACGGTCCTCGCATTCTTCAACCACTCCGGATTGAGCTCGCTGCCGTCGGCAATCAAATAACTCGCGACGCCGGCTTCAGTGCCGATTTCGCGGAGCCGGTTCGAGTTCGAGCTGTTGGCAGCGCCCACCACCAAGATCACGTCGACCAGCTTGCTCAGGTTCCTTACCGCAGATTGGCGGTTCTGTGTCGCATAGCAGATATCCCGGATATCCGGGCCTTGAATATCTGTAAAGCGGGCCTGAAGGGCCGCGATGATGTCCCTGGTGTCGTCGACCGACAACGTGGTCTGGGTGATGTAGGCCACTGGCGTATCCGCCGGCAGGGTCAGGGCCTTAACCTCTTCAACGCTCTGGACAAGCTGCACCGGCCCCGGGACCTGGCCCATCGTGCCCTCGACCTCGGGGTGGCCGGCATGGCCGATCAGGATCAGGGTCCGGCCCTTGCCAATGTAGCGCTTTCCCTGATTGTGAACTTTCGTGACCAGCGGGCAGGTGGCATTGAGCACCGGGAGGTTGCGCGCGGCGGCCTCTTCCTCGACGCTGCGGGCGACGCCGTGGGCGCTGAACACCGTCACCGATTTCGGCGGAACCTCGGAGAGCTCCTCGACGAAGATTGCGCCTTTGTTCTTCAGGCTCTCGACGACGTATTTGTTGTGCACGATCTCATGGCGCACATAGACGGGCGGGCCGTACTTCTCCAGCGCCCGCTCCACGATCTCGATCGCACGCACCACACCTGCGCAGAAGCCGCGCGGCTGCGCCAGATAAACTTCCATTGGACGCCCATCACGCAAGTTGCACCAATCCGCTTCAATGTCCCCGGCGGCACCCAGATACTGACCAATGAACTGCAATATCCGCACCATTGGTTCGCGCATGCGGTAGCTGCCCACCCCCGTGGGGCTCCGGCGCATGCAGGCGCAATACTTTGTGTCAAAAAATCGGCAATAGGGAAAGCCCGGAACTCTGTTGGACCGATTCTGAGGTATTTTAGTAAGGCATACGGGGGTGCGCAAGCGCGCGGCATTCGTGCATCGTCCTGCGTCACTTTCCCGCCTCAACTCCCCGGCTATACCGGCCGCCCCGCATGATTTTGCCGCGGCCTTGCGCCGTTTACCTCGAACCTTCTCGGGGCGAGAACCATCAAAACAGCAATAGGTTTCGCCCGGGAACTCCGATAAACAGCGGGCGTTTCCGGCAAGCTGTTAACCGCAGAAAGAAAAGAAGTGCTGCAAAGCGTCGTCGTCGCCATCGTCAGGGCCTGCACCCGGTTTGCCTCCCTCGTCGTCATTCTCGGGCTCCTGCTGTCGGTGGGAGCGGGCTACTACGCTGCGCGCCACTTCGCCATCAACACCGACATCAACTCGCTGATTTCTCAAAATCTCGACTGGCGCAAACGCGACCAGCAATTCGACCAAGCGTTTGATCAAAACGAAACGATTCTCGCCGTCATCGAGGCCCGGACGCCGGAGATGACGAGCGCCGCAGCAAACGCGCTCTATGCCGGATTGAAGGACGACAAGACCCACTTCCAGTCGATGCAGCAGCTCGGCAGCGGCGAGCTCTTCGAGAAGAACGGCCTGTTGTTCCTGCCGACCGAGGAGGTCGCCAAGATCACCGGCCAGTTCGAATCCGCCGCGCCCCTGATCGAGATCATGGCCGGCGATCCCTCGCTCCGCGGCCTCACCGGCGCGCTGGAGACCGGCCTTGCCGGCGTCAAGCGCGGTCAGGTCAAGCTCGACAACACCGAGCGGCCCTTCAACCTGATCGCGCAGACGGTCGAGACCGTGCTCAACAAGGGCAATGCCAGCTTCTCCTGGCGCGAGCTCGTCAGCGACGAGCCGTTGAAGGATTCGGACAAGCGCGCCTTC
>Ga0099824_1009793_pt1 | contig 11622 bp, 5 predicted proteins | sample SiratrowhiteBW_FD_76837 | JGI IMG/M metagenome (GOLD analysis project Ga0099824, IMG submission 76837) | Root nodule microbial communities of legume samples collected from California, USA - Siratro white BW | ecosystem: Host-associated > Plants > Roots > Nodule | place: USA: California... | reverse complement strand
TTTTATATATTTATATAAATAAGATCTATATATAAAATATTTAATTTTATATATAAAAAAAATATATATATATATATATATATATATATATATATATATATATATAATATGGTTTCTTGTTATTACAAGTGTAAAATATATGATATGAAGAAGTGAATCATAAACATTTAATAACCAATATGTCAAAGAATATTTATATAACTAAAACTACAAACGATTAGGAAATTATATATCAGAAAATAATACTCTCATTTTTAATTTCTTCTAGTTACATTAAATTTCTTAACTATGCATTTCGCATTTCTAAAATTTATTTTAATATTTAAAAATATTTTTCTTCATTAGAACTTATATGATAAAAAAAAATTACAAAAAAAAAAAAGTTGAAAGAACAATGTTTTAAAAATGATATAAATAAATAAAATGACACTAATTAGATTTATTTGTGCATAAATCCACTTTAGATGGGTTTTCTTATTTACATTTTAAGGTATTTCTTTGTGGACATCCATACATTTCTTCTGTACTTCATAAATATAAAAAATTCTTATTTTGTCTTTTCTGAGTTTTATATTTTAAAAATTATTTTTGACTTCTACATTATAAAATTTTAAATTGTATAATCAGGAATGATTTTTAGTCTGTCTAATTTAGAAGTCATTTAACTTCTTTGTAAAAAATGGATGAGTAGTGGTTGAGGTTATGCTTTTTGGGTGTTTACAACTCCTTCACTAGAAGTTACGATGGCAAGGGAAACATTAACGTAGTTGGCGAGGAACTCAATGTTGGTTAGAGATTTTTTTTACAACAATAAGTATTGTTGAAGAAAGACAACTAAGATAAAGAAAGTCATCCAGATTATATAATTCATAAGCCAAAAATGATTTTCATATTATAAATTCATAAACCTCTATCTAAGAAAATAGTAACTTTTGAAGTGTGTAGTTTTTGAAAGTTAAAAATATTATCAAATTATACAATTTGAAAGACATTCTTAACTTTTGCATTGTACAGATCGGAAATGATAAAATGAGAATTTTCATTACGGGTGTAAATGTAATGTATGGATGGGGAGGAAGAAAATGTAATGTATGGATGGGGAGGAAGAAATGTCCTTACATTTATAAATAGGCGTTGCATAAAGCAAAAGTCGAACAAGTGAAACAACCCACAAAATATGTTTAGTAGCGAGACGACTTCTTCCCGCACTTCAAAGGTTTCTTCAAGCACTTCTAATTTTTTCATATTTTAAATTTCAAAAGTATTTCTAAAGTTTTGTTGTGCATACCATTATATCTTTTGAAACCCCAAACCTTCATGTATTCTTTCACTTCCAATTCACTACTCACACTGTGTCTCCACTTCCAAGAAGCCATTCCGTTTGTTGTTGTCGTCGCTGTATTACCTTTGCCGTCCACCTACTTATGAACTATCTGAGATAAGTATCATTTATTAAAAGTTTTGGTGTTAATTTGGGATGATTTTGTGTGGTTCTGCGATTTGGGATGAGTTTGTTTTCATTCAAAAATAATTTTGAAACTGTTTTTCAGCAAACAGCAAAAACAAACAGTTTTGAAATAGGGTGTTTAAGAAGGTGATTTTGGATCCATAATTAGCTTTCAGACACCCCATTAAACAAGGAACAGTCTATATTAAACAAAGTCTATTCTGGAAGCTATTTTAGTTTTCTAAAAATGAGTTTGGAAATGAAATATTTTGGAAACAAATTATTTTTTAAAAATGATATCCAGAATAACCTTCGGAAGTATAAAATGAATTCCAGATTGATCTATTCCGGAAACATTAACTTAAATAAAAAATGCTTTAAAATATTGTATTTCAGATATCTTTTAGATTCAATATTTCACGATACAAGTATATCGATCTTTTAGATTCAATATTCCAGAATACAACTATAGCCGATCCCACCTAACACTACTGCCACCACTGCTCTGCCATGATCGATGGCATCGAGCCGCCGCTGTCACAAAACATCACCGTCACGACCTATCTTCACCTTCCTCACGCACTTCTATCTCCAACTGTTACATTGTTTTAGTGTATAGAAAAAGAAAAAGTGTAACGTCTTTACAAAAAGACACTTTAAAGATTCTTTAAAAGTTTAGTGGTGTTTTAAGAAAATTTGGAGGTGCAGAAGAAACTATCTAGTAGCAAAATGAGAATGGGCCCGGCCCAAATTAGAAGACAGACTTTTGCTTGACTAACACGAAGTTATAAAATGTTTCCTCTCTCTTCCTTAGATTGTTTCATTTCCATTCCTTCCTCAGCAACCCTAGCTTTAAGCTCTTTGCAATCAATGGCTGGTGAATCTGAAATGCCCGAAAACACCCTCTCTTGCGCTAACTGTGGAAAGCCCGCCAATCTTCAGTACTCTTTCTTCTCTCTCTCTTTCTGTGGTCTATAGCTGCTCACTAGTAGCATAACTACGGCCATTTTTTTTTTTCTTTTTTAATTTAATTTGTTTTGGATTGTATGTTTTTTGTAATTTATATGTGGCAAGGTCTTAGCTCTTGGCTTTGATCAAAAGAGGGTTTAGCATAAGTTATTGTTGTTCTTGCTGCTGCTGGCAGCTTGTAATTTTGATGTTTTCCTTTGCCCAAACGTGTTGCATTGATATGTTGGTGGTTTTGATCAATCGAGTGGTGAAAAAGAAGCAATCTTGGGGTTGTTTATGGTGATCTTGCAATTAGGTGATTATAGTTTGGTATGATGTTGACAAAGAAAATGTGAAAGGGGATGTTTTTAACTTTCTTTTTCTCTCTTTATGTGAAAGGGGATGTTTTTAACTTGCTTTTTCTCTCTCCCTTTTTTTTTTTTTTTCTCTGATGCCCAAAATGCATGGAGTTGAAGCTTCCACGTGAAGGTTCTGCCTTCTGGTTTGTTACTCTTCCTACTTTGCCTGTTATATTTGCATTTCGAAATCCTTTGGTTTTCTGTTGTCGTGATGGACAGTGTTTTCGTACTGGTGTTTTTAATTTGTGAATGATTATATTAATGCCAAACCATATAATGTGTGTTTGAACTGTGGAAGCTATAAATAACTACTAGCTTCTCAGTAAACTTGAGAAACCACATGGAAAGCATGGGACTAAACACACAAATAGACTCTGGCTTCACTTGGATCCTCTTTTTGGACATGTTAAACCCGGCATGCATTGAGTTTCAGTGGATTGATATGATTTGATGTAACCACTAAGACTGGGTGTATATAATGCTAAGCCTTTTAGATTAAATTTACCGGAGTTGTGAAGGTGTTTTTTCTGTTTAGTTTTAGTCAGTCATTCTACAGGACTTCAGTTCTTTAAATATTTGAAAGTGGTAATTGACCGTTCTGGTTCCTATAGAATGCTCAGTGTCTCCATAGTCCTTATGGAGTATAATACCAGTATTTTTTGTTTACTATAGAATGGCATTAGTGTTTTACATACCAGATAGCAGCTAGCCCCAAAACCACTGTAGTCGGATAGCTGCTATTCTGAATTTTATGGAGTTTATATTTATACGATGTATACTAATACTTAAAATTTTCCAAAATGATAAAAAATGGTCAATTCTTGACTTTCATTGGTGACAATTCAAAGTCACTGATGTCTTAAAACATAGAAGAAAATACCAAAAAATGTCAAATGCAAGTTTTCTAGATAGAAATTAACAATCATCTTCTAAATCCATGTTGTTTCCAACATTTCTACAACTATTACGGCTGTAGATTTCATATTTGGAAATTGAAACTCCAAAAGTTAACCCCCTTTAAAGCCTTACCTCTATTCTTAATGGGTATTTTTGAATTCAACAGCTAGCGTCTGTTCTAGTTGCTATTCAGCCTGCCATTTGGTCTACTACAGCTGTTACACTAAACCACAATGCTGAAGTGGCCAGCCGCTGCTAAACTGTTATAGCATGCTATTTAAAATCTGGTATTGTATAGTGCAACATAATGCACGAGTTGGTGCTGACTAGTAATATCTTTTGGCCATTGTAAATCTAAAAAGTTGTTTTTGATCTAATTTAATATCCATAGGAGATTGTTTTGGTTATTGGGCATTGGCAATTTAGTGAAGGGGATGCCATTGTTTCTCCAAATGGCACCATGTAGAAATTGGGATTGACCATGGTTGCATATGAGAGAACAGTTTTAGATACATAACTGAAATTTACTTCTCACAGTCTTCATATCCTTTCTACTTGACCCAATTTTGATATCTTTTGACAGCTCTCAGGAATGTTTCAAGTCTTCATGGAGCTCGCACAAATCAGTGCATGTGAAGGCAAAACTATCCTCACCTGACACACAAAATTCAGGCTCACCTGGTGAAGGTTGGTTATATTGTTTGAAGAGAGGGCAGGCTCGAACTCCAAAGCTTCCTTACTTTGATTGGACTGGGTAGGGCTTTGAATATCTTCATACTCAATACTTTCAAATCCCCACAGTTTAATTTATACAAGATATTGTGTTCGTTATCAGTAATGATACCGTTTTTTCATTTCAGAGGCCTTTTTTTTTTTCTTTTTCATTACTTGTTTATTTGTTGAAACCAAAATTTAAATTTTGCTCTTGCAAGATCCCTGCGGCCGTATCCCATTTCTGGTAAACGGATTGTCCCAGATCAGATAGATAAACCTGATTGGGCTGATGATGTAAGTTATCTGAGTTCTTCCTTTTTAAATGCTTTGTGTCTTCCCTGATTTAACTTATTTTGCTTAATACCATTGGAAGTTATCTTTTGATTACTTAGAGGAAGGTCCATTGGTTGCTGAATTGTTTTTATTTCTTTTGGTGTTTAACTTCTAGGGAATTCCCAAAATCGAGCCCAATAGTGCTCTGCAGCATACTGTTGAGGTGGGTAGTTTTACAATACTCGAATAGATGATTTATTATGAAATGAAAGATGGAATTGGACATTTTCTTTATTCTTTTTATTCTACATTCTCACTTGAATGTATGTGTAGGTTAAGTCTCCAGATCAAATTGAGAGAATGAGGGAAACTTGTCAGGTAAGTTCCTTTCTACTCTTTGCCTCTGTAGATTTTCTAGAAGGAAGAATTTTTACCTGTCTGCCTGCCATCTCTATCATAGCTATAAATCATAGATAGTGGTGCAGAACAGCAGGCTATCATATCTTAGAATGGGATAGCAGGATACGGGATAGTACGATGACTTTTTTGCTGATCTTTTTTTTGTTATATTTGTTAAATAACTAATACTATGTATTTATAAATGTTAAAAGATAGAAAAATTACTTAAAAAATCACATTTTGAATTGAATGACAAATTGAGGAGCTGTTTAATATGAGTGAACATTGGTGATGGAAGGTCTTTTTAATAGTTTATTTTCTGGTTTGTGTAAACTTTAGGGTCTCATTATAGGTGAATTGATTTATACTCTGTAGATTGCGAGGGAGGTGTTGGATGCAGCTGCTCGTATTATTCAGCCTGGTGTGACGACTGATGAGATTGATAGAGTTGTTCATGAGGCAACTATTGCTGCAGGTGCTAATTTTAGAAAGTTTTTTTTTTAACACACTTCATAATTTACCAGCTTTATTTATTGAGTTTTAGTAATTTTATCAATCAATGAATGAAGCTAAGATGCTTCAAATTAGCAGTCTTCTCTGCGGCATATCCACATATGACATATCCATGTCAAACACTGCATTGACGAATCAAATACTCAGTCTCTATTTATAAATTCTTTTGCATTTTCTTTTTAAAACATGTATACATATAGGAATATTGCGATACCTAAATTAAATACAAGTTTGGGATGGATCACTTTTGGGAAAATAATCTTTTTCTTTTTCGAAAGCTCTCTTCTTAAGAAAGTGGAAATCTGGAGTAAAAAGGCTGTGTGTTGGGTCTTCTAATTTTTATAATTTATCACATTACCCTGATGTATGTTATGCATTTTATTTTCTCCTATAGAGAATGTTGGCATTACTCTAGCTGGTTAGTGTTGAGTATGTATTTCCTGTTATTTAGGGATACAATCATTTATTGTAGAAGACAGAGAGATATCACTGTATCGCAGTTTGAAACTTTGAAAGAATTGCTTTCTTTCCCCTTTCCCACTTTTGTTGTACTATTCATTACAATAATCTTTTATAGGAAAAAGAAATATACTTTCATAGAAATGCATAGTCCTGGAAAAGTGATGAGCATTACACTGAGCAGGCTTCCAAACCTTGTAATTCTTTTCCAAATGGTTGTTTGCGTTTCTTGGATGTCGTTGTGTTTTGTTTATTACAGATAGTCATTGGTGATAATATTTTTTTACTTTTTACCTTTGCAGGAGGATATCCATCGCCTCTCAATTACCATTTCTTTCCTAAATCTTGCTGCACGTAGGTACTTTTCCTCTGTAATGTCATATTTTTCTCATATTGTCTGGGTATATTTTAAGAATGAAATTTGCACTATGCAACAGGTCAGTTAATGAAGTAATCTGCCATGGAATTCCTGATGCAAGGTAGAGTGTTCTGTGCCCTTTCAAATCTATATGGTTTTCCTTTGTTGCCAATATCATGTTTTACTTGTCGCTGTAATTATTGTAAACTAACTTTCCTGACTGGTGCTTCCTTGGTACTTGACACTTGATCAGTGTAAGTGCCACGGACTCACTGAGGATTAGAAAGTTAAGCTCGAGATATTCTCTTTATAATATAGTCATTGTGCAGGAAGCTTGAGGATGGTGACATTGTAAATGTTGATGTCACTGTGTACTATAAAGGTGTTCATGGTAAGTTGCTTAGCATATGTATGCTTCACAGTTTACCTTGAAGTTCATAAATTGATTATTGGTTAATTTTGTTAATTGTTATGCAGGTGATCTCAATGAAACATACTTTGTAGGAAATGTTGATGAAGAGTCTCGCCAACTAGTAAAATGCACATATGAATGCTTAGAGAAGGCAATAACCATTGGTATATATCCATTTGATTTCAATTCTAAAGTTTCTGTCTCTTGTTTAAGTTTCAAATATAATTGAATTTTTTGAACATTATAGCAGTCATGGATCTCTTGTTTGTCTTTTGTACGATGTGTACCTTAAAATTTGTTATTCATAAATAAAGCTACAAATTTGGTCTTAAAATTGTTGATTTGGTCCTATCTCCTAAATCCCAAATTTTAAGGTAATAAACCATCTAACCATTAAAAATATAAATTCGGACACCAGAACATGTTGAGTAAGTAGTGAATCATATCATATGAGCTACTTGATATGTTGTAGATAAATCTGTATTGAAAGTATTAATAATTGATGATTACGGATGACCATACAAGTATGCAATTTGCATTCAGATTATCTTGTGTGTTTTTTTTTGGGTTTAAAATACTTGTATAATTAAAATGTATATAATATTTTAATAATTTAAACTATTCGGTCCTGATTCTTCTTTTTTGGCTAAATTCAGTTAAACCTGGGGTACGATTCCGTGAAATTGGTGAAGTTATTAATCGTCATGCTTCAATGTCTGGCTTCTCAGTGGTAATGTTTTACTTTTTTTGGTGCTTTATTTTCTTAATCTATTTATTGTTATTAGTTCACTATATTGAATTCTTATCATCTGTTCCTTATCCATTTTTCCCTTGGCCCCTTAGGTAAAATCATATTGTGGTCATGGAATTGGAGAGCTCTTCCATTGTGCACCAAACATTCCTCATTATGCAAGTATCCTTGTTTTTAAGCGCTTCAGGGTATTGAAATGCATTTTTGGAAATTGTTTTTTGCATCCTCTGATGTTTGATCTTATCATTCAGCACAGTATATAAATTTATTTTAATATAAAATGATCAATTGTTTTGGTAGTTATAAAAGGTCTTGCAAAACTAGAAATTGTTCTATAGATGTTAAACATTCACTTTCTATTGACAATGCTCTTGTACATACCATCACTTGCAACAAAGAACAAATATGGCTAGAAAGTAGAAAGAGAACATGTGGAATGTTATACACCTTAACCACTGACAGGAAATAAAGCAGTTGGTGTGATGAAGGCTGGACAAACCTTTACAATTGAACCAATGATCAATGCTGGTATACTTACACTTTCTAAAATCATTTAAATAGATAACTGATGGATACCTGCAAGAGTTCTAATATTATTTTTTCAATAGGTGTCTGGCGCGATCGGATGTGGCCTGATGGATGGACTGCTGTTACTGCCGACGGTAAACGAAGTGCTCAGTTTGAGCACACTCTGCTGGTAAGTCCATTTTTGTTGAGTCCTATTACAGTAGTCTGGCTATTCTCTTCATTGTTTCCTGCCCATTTAAACAGAGTCTTGATGAAGGTGATAAATATATAGAGAAAATTATCATAATGTTAAATTTTGGTTGGAGTTTTCAGTAATCACTAGTTCTTTACTTTCTCACCTCTATATATAATGTTAATCACATTGATGTGATATAAGCATGTAACTTATATAATGTGCCCTTAAGCCTTGGCCTATTAAGATACCGGAGAGGAAAAAATGTCTTGGTACAACGTAGGTTTAATTTTTTTTTTTGGTATAATGTAGCTTCAAACCACACCTCTGGCCTAATCCTATGTTTTAATTACAATGCAATTTAAAACCTTTTGGTGGCTTGTCTATCTTTGTTTTGGTCACTGAATTAGTGATTTGAATTTAGACTTATATTTGGCTATTATGTATACATTAGTAGTTCATAACTATTTTTATCTGATTGTACCTATTTAATATGGTTCATGGTTTTCATCATAATTAGGTGACAGATACTGGTGTTGAAGTTTTAACAGGGAGGTTGCAGACATCACCCAATGTTTTTCCTTGGCTAAATTCATAATTGGGTGAATCAGTATTATGGGGACAGATGGTCAGAGTGTTTAAATATAGGAAACATTTCTTTGAACTATTTCTCTGGTTGGCTCTTTTTGGTATCATCTTGTTTGTAAGGTATACAAAAAAAAAAAACAGAAGCAAAATTCAATGAGTTTAGGTGAAAAGTATGATCAAGGATATGCTTATGTAATCCAAGAAAATTAATTCAACAATTTTGCCTTGTGTTCTTTCTATGTTTTGGTAATCAAGACAATCATAATGTTTTAGCCAAGTTTTGAACACCAGGTCCTAATTACCACATTTTTTGGTTAATGTCTTGTAGAAATTAATTATTGCACTTCTATTTGTTTGTTCTTCATGTTTCAAAAGATTATATTGAAAAGTATGTATATGTGTCGCATTGCCAATTTTTGTCTGTCCATTTTGGTAGAACATTATTGTATAGTAGTTTTTTAAAAAAAAATGTAAAAAATAGTATTTAAGTATTGTGTTGCATTCTTGGTATGCCATTAAGTAATAATTAAGTATTTCTAGAAGGGGATGGATAAAAAAGGAAATAAGTTTTCGCATCAGTTGAAAAATATGAAGTTAGAGAAATTATGGGTTATTAGCTTGCAAAAGAGGTTTTATTTTATCTTTTTCTTTCTTGAAAGACCTTTTCAATTTATTTTTCTCTTTTCCATAAATCCGTTTGAACTAATTTATTTTTATATTAATATGAAAATTCTTTATATTCTTTATATTCATGATTGATATTTTAGATAATGACATTATAAGAGTTTATATTTTTAAAAAAATTATATTAATATAATAGAGTTTATTTTCAAATTGAAGGCTGAACCAATAATTGGATTTGGCCACCATGTATGTCTTTCTGTTTCTCCCACTATCGTTTACGTATCATTTCTTGCCACATTTTCATTATTTATATGATAATTGGTTATATTTTCCCTTAACAATGGAAACTAATCATGATTATTGTTTTAAATATGTTTTCATTTGACAGAAATGTCCTTGAAGGATATTTTTATTTTTTGAAGGAAAATAATGATAATATATTGACAACTTTTTGCAAGATATACAACAATTTCACAATGTTTTGGTGTTTGTTTATAGGCAAATGAAGACATGTATTGATAAACAAAGTAAAGGTGCCCAATGTTATACAAAAATATAACTATAGTGTTCCGATACAATGTATAAGATTAAAAATATATTGTTCCTTTATAACAAGATTATGATTATATTATTATAAATATGTTATGAAGTGGTTGTATATTTCAGAAAGAGTTTTCAAAACCTATTTTTCTTAATAATTATAACTACAACAATATAATGAACTAATGCACTTCAAGTTAACTGACCAAAAGCAAACTTAACTCAAATTGTTCTAAGTTAAAAATATTGAACGGAAATTAAAAACAGAAAAAAAAAATAGTTTGGTTTTCTCTAGTTTTTCAGAAAACGTAGTTGATTTAGCTGGTAAACAAATCATACATAACTAATATAATTAATTGCATTTTTCTCATAATTTATATATGCCCATGTTTAAGTAGATGTCAACATGTTATTTATGTTCCCATTCTTAAATTAAGAATAACTTTCCTTTCACTGCAATGTTTTCTTTTGCTTAACTCTACATTTCTTGGCAGCTAATATAATTAACATTAGTCAATTACTCCTAAAATAATTTTCAGCAAATGGAAAAACTTAATATATATTATATTTTCAGTTGAGCTTTTATTAAAAATTGTTGTTTGGTTGAGTGTTTAAAATATTTTTATTTTGTTTAAGTATTTTCTTATTGATTTTTATTGTTAATAAAATGATGTCACAATTATTTTTGTCCTTTTATCTCCAACTCAGTGATCAACTCGTTGATTTTTTTTTTTTCTAATATTTTTTGCCTTATTTCCCTTCCGAAAGTAAGTTGAATGGTGAGTTCAGAGAAATTAGAGAGGAAAGACGTGATTTGATCAATGAGTTAGAAATAAAATACTATATCACCTTGTCAATGACAAAATCATAAAAAAAATACTTAAATAAAAATAAAAATATTTTAAATATTTAAAGCACATAAATGTTTAATAAAGATTCAATTAAATATTTAAATTTATTGAGATACTTAAAACCTAATTAAATATAATAAAAATATTTCATTCTCTAGGAAATAATTAATCACATTATTAATAATGTAGCTTTTGCAAAAGTCATAATTGATATCAAGCTAGTTTTTTTTTTTTTTACTTGTAAAATCACAATTTTCTATATAGACTTTTATAATATTATAAGTCATAAATTCTTCTTGGATAAGTTGGTAGTGTTTTTTCTTAAATAAAGATTAAACTCGTTTTGATATAAACACATAATTTGCTAAATAATATTCTAAGCCTTTAGGAAGATTCTCCCTTCATGTGCAGGCCTTGATTGCTTGTCTAAACTTGAGCCTGATAATGAATAACAGATTGCTAATAACACATATAAACATAAATAATGAAATAATGATGTGATTAATTTTTTAAAATCATGATCACACCAAAATCTAATCGGAATCATAACCTACCCAAAAAAAAAAACATGTATCATACACATGAACAAACAATGGGTGGTAACAAGATACAGCAAGTTAGGTTCCTAATTAGGAATTATCGGTGGTCATTGTGGCTTTCTGGTAAGTAGATGCATATCTATGAAACAAGAAAAGAGCATTACTTGTAACTTGTGCAACATTCATGGCCTTAACCTTAACAGAAGCCATTCTCTTACTCATCCTATGCCCAGGAAGTGCGTACACACAA
>Ga0099824_1009792_pt1 | contig 11622 bp, 5 predicted proteins | sample SiratrowhiteBW_FD_76837 | JGI IMG/M metagenome (GOLD analysis project Ga0099824, IMG submission 76837) | Root nodule microbial communities of legume samples collected from California, USA - Siratro white BW | ecosystem: Host-associated > Plants > Roots > Nodule | place: USA: California... | reverse complement strand
AATCCTCTCACTGAGATTAATAGGTGACCCTTCACTCAAAGATATCTCCTTGACAAAATTTGACAACTCTTGTTGCCTGATTGATCTGAAGGAGTCAACACGCTTTGGTGTTAGTAGTTCCATTGTGCAAATCTTTCTCATCTGCCTCCAATAAGATCCATAAGGGCTGAAGGTCATGCCCTTAGAGCCATAAGTGACAACATCAGCACCAAGCACATGAGGCCTATTTGCAAAGATAATATCATGTGTTTTCATCACTTCTTTGGCCATTTCGGGTGAAGATACCACTATGCAGCAAAGCTCTCCAAGCTGCATATACATGAGTGGACCATGTTGACGTGCCAATCTTGCTAAGGACCTATGAGGCTGAGTTCCAATTTGGTGCATGTTCCCTATGAGGGGTAGCTTCCTTGGTCCTGGTGGCAACTTAGAGTTTGAATTCGTGGTTTTTGATCTCCAAAATATGTGGATTAGCATGAACACTATGATGAAGAGAGGAAGGATTGTAGATAAGGAAATGTGCAGCTCCAACCCCATGATAGCGATTTGGCTCTCAGATTAGTGAACCAATGGCTTTAAAAATCAAGATTATGATCAGAAGAGAAGCAAAAGCTTAAAAAAATATGGTTCGGTTGGGAACACGTTGAGGAAATTCAGAGCTTGGTGATGAAACGAGGAAATCTAGGGAATAAATAGCTGGAACTGTTGCTTCATTGGCTAATGAGAAAATGCACATAACGGGATTGCTCGTCAGAAACAAAGAATCTGACAAGAAAAGTGGACCACAAAATTTCACAAATTGCTGCAAGCACGAGACTTTTTGGCATTATATAAAATTATATAAAGAAGTATGCATTGTTATTCAACAGATTTCAAATTACCAAAAAGGGGTCACATGTTGTTCTCCAGAGAGAAAAAGAAAAAAAACACATTTAAGTTTTTCTAAAGAGTGATTCTAAGTAATATAAAAAAAAAAAAAAAAAAGTGAAGTATAAACTGTTAAGATTTACTAAAAAAGTGAAATTAACTATTTTAAAAGTATAAATAGCTAAAGTTTGACAAATGACAAAAGAAAATTAAACATAAAAGAAATGCACTTATCTTACAGAGAAAAAAAAAACGAGAGACCATTCCATCTTAAACTATAAAACATTTCACATCTGATAGAATAATCAACTTTATTTTATTATTATATTGTGCCGATACATTGACAACTATAACAATATTTTACGTTCACTTAACAACTAAAATAAATTATTATTTTATTATAATATAATATTTTTTTATAAAAAACGGTTTTAGGGTAGACTTTATTTTATAATCAGTGGTGTGAAAGCATTTTTCTCCTTATCTTTTTGTTCCTAAAGTCAATGAAAGAGTTGAGTAAAGGAGCTATGAGACAAGTACAACTTACTACAAATCCTACAATAAATAACATCAGACAAAGATATGAAAAAAATGGCTTCTCAATCAATCACAGAATAAGGGCATGGTAGTGAAATAGCTCAAGATTATATCTACAATAAGCACAGTTTCATCTCCTTTCTTTTTCATAATCACATTTTTATTTTACTCTTTCTTTCTCATCACATTTTCTATTACATTTTCTCTTTCCCTTTCTTTTATTTCTACCTTTACACCCTATTTTTGGGGGTGTAACCAACACCAAATGTCATTACAACATCTTATCATAGCATTGAAATAAATCTCATATGACGCCAATAAACATCATGTAAAGTATACACTTTTCGTAAAATTTCAATTACTTTTCAAGAAAATTAAAGAATATGAAAATGAATCATTCAAGAGGAGTTGGCAAGTGAATGAGACTGGTAAAAAATGGCCTCCAACTTCGAACGAACTCTATTGATAAAACCTGTAGACAGTCCATTGCCAGTCAAATTTGAGTTAATATCCTTCCAACAACGGGAAACAAATTACAAAAGAGAGATATCAATTAGGAACGTTCCCCCTGCAATAAATTTATAAACACATTAAGAATATACCTTCATGGTAAATCATGATTATGTTTTAAAAATAAATAATAATGAAGGCCCAGAATCCATGGTTTAGAACATTTACCTGTATCCCTTAGTTTACAACATTTATACCCATGCCTCAAACAAGCATAAAAAGCATAAGTTAACAAGGTGATTTGAGAATATGGACATAGCATATCAACCACTGCATGATTATTATCTTGTTTTTTCCCATAAAATATATTGCTCAGACATCTATAAGAATCTAAATAATATAATATGCAATATTACAATCTTCCCAACGTAATCACACAAACGAATGAAGTTATAGACATTCGTTCCCAGTAAAATCACCAAGCATGAAAATCCATGTGAATCTCAAACCCATGCTAAATATTGGTAAAAGTTAGAACGATGTGTAGCACAAAACAATCAAAACTCATTTACATGAAGCAGTCGGATACTTTGGAACTTGAATAACTATTGTAATTTAGTAAGAATTACCTTTGAGGCTAAGACCATATACTTTCAAAAGAACTGGGGACATAAAAGTTTCTTGCTTTGTCTCACAACTTGCATGATCAGTGGGAATTATCAACGCAAGCACTTTCTGAGAAGTCAATACAATACAATATAAACCTGTTCTTAGGACAATCTTGTAGCATGTTGAGACTTTGCCATTTCCCTTAAGACAGCACCAACAATGGCTGCCTGCTCAAGGCAGTCCACCTTATGCAAAGCATCTAAAAGAACAACACATGTTTTACTATGTATACGACAACCTTTAAGTCGAGTTTCCTCAAAAAGTATATATGCATCCATTGCCTTATTGGCATTGCTTAATCCTTCGATCATAGCATTATAACAAGCTGAATCAGGTATGCCCCCACTTGACTTAAATCTATCAAAGAGATCTTTTGCCTCTAGAACATTCCCAACCCTTGCCAGTCCCGCAATCATGGTGGTGTAAGTGATAGTATTGGGTTTTAACCCTTGTTTCTGCATTTCTTGCCAGAACACAAACGCCTTGTTAAATTTTCTAACCTTGCAAAGACCATTTATCATAATGCTATAAGTTACTTCATTCGGAGGGCATTTCAAGTTTTTCATGTTCTGGAAGCACACAAGAGATTCATCAATTTCCTCAGCTTTCACTAATGCATCAAGTAAGCAGTTCCATGTGTATGTGTTTGGAGTCAGACCTTTCTGCATCAACTCCTCCAAAATTAAATATGCTTCATCAATCCTTCCAACCTTCCCAAACCCGTCTATAAGACTACTATAGACCACTACATTCAAATCAACACCTTTTGATTTTGCTTCTTCAAATAACATATATGCTTCATCAAGCCTGTCAATTTTAGCAAGTCCATCAATGACAGAGCCATAAGTTACAACTGTTGGTTGGAGACCCTTTGTCTTCATTTCCTCCAGTAATTGGTAAGCTTTGTTGACCTTTCCAGACTTGCAAAATCCATCAATAACAATGTTGTAAGCACGGGTGTCCAAATGTAGTCCTTGCTCCTTCATCTCATAAAATAACTTGTATGTTTCTTTTGAAATACCTGCTTTCACAAGACCATGAATTAAAATTGAGTAGCTCCGAACATCAGGAGTTAAACCCTGAGCCTTTATTTCTTCAAATAAAGACCTCCCTTTCTCAATTTCACCAGCTTTGAAAACACAATCCATGTAATTATTAAGGAGCATCAGATCAGGAGAACAGCCCCTTTGCATCATCTCTTTATAGATTTTGTGACCATCCTCCTTCCTACCGCACTTGAAGAAATTCCTAATAAGAGATGTATAGACCACTGCATTTGGAGTCTGATCAGAATCTAACATCTTTTCATAAAGCATATAGGCATCATTCATTCTGCCATGTCTGCCTAAGCCATCAATAAGTGAACAAAATGTTACTGCGTCAGGGGTGCAAACTTTATGATCCAATTCTAAAAATAAGGAGCAAGCTTCATCAAGCCTTCGAGCTTTACATAGTCGATCAATCATAATATTTACAGTCATGATATTAGGGAATAAGCCAGCCTCTTTCATGGAGTCCCGAACTTTCAGAGCACCTTCATGTTCCCCTGCCTTACAAAGCATGTCAACTAAAATATTGTAGGTTGCAAGATTGGGTGCTGCATCTATTTTCATTTCTTCAAAGATTCTAAATGCTTCCTCAACTTTTCCCTTCCTTCCAAGGCAAGTCAGAATGCAATTATATGCAATTACACTAGGTATACAACCTTTTCTCTTCTGCCTCTCAAGTAAGCTGTATGCTTTATCAAATTTCCCAACTGAACCATAACCCATTATCATGGTATTATAAGCGTAAACACAAGGGACACTCCTGTTTCTATCAAGTTCTTCAAACAACTCTACAGCTTCATCGATCCTCCCAGCTTTGCAAAGAACCCCTATCATGCTAGTATATGTCACATCATCAGGCATCAATCCTTGTGATTTCATTTCATGAAAGAATTTCCAGGCCATATCCAACTTACCAACTTTCCCAAAACAGTCGATGCATACATTATAGAGGACAATATCGGCATTAAAGGAGTTACTTTTCATCTCGTCCAGCAAGGACAGAGCAGCATCAATGCGGCCATCCCTGGCAAATACACGAATAAGTGTGGTAAACAAATGTACGCTTACCTCATAACCCATTTCCTGCATTTGATGCAAGAGAGTGAGCATGAGATCGGCTTCATGAGCTGCAGAGAGGGCACCAATCAGTGTGGTATAAGCCGAATAAGCAGGGCGAAACTTGAACTTCCTCATTGTTTCAATAACCCCAAAAGCTTCTCTTAGCTTCCGAGACTTGATAAAACTAGAAACCAATTCCATACAAGTATTATTAGAGAGTCCAAATCCAGCTTGACCCATTTCTTCAAGAATCTGTTCCAAGTACTCCAAATTTCTTGTACTGGCCATGAGCATGAGAAGTGCATTGTACACTTCAGGGCAGTGCGGCTGTTCAGTCTTTCTCTCCACCCACCTAAAATACTGCAACGCCACCTTCACATGCTTCAACCTCCTTATTACTCCAACTACCAATTCTGGTTGAGGCACATCATCAAACGTGTTGAGGGCGTCCTCAAGGGCAGGTCCCCAAGGACCAGTTTCCAAGACCCGGCATACATCATACACTGTCTTTCTCATGCCCTCCGATTTCAATGCATTGTCTTGGTAATGGGAGGTATCATCCATAAAGGAATTAACTTTAGCTTTCCCATACAATTCAGACGAAGACCCATTTGAAAAGGAGGATGAAAACTTGCAGGACAAAGGGTCTATTTTCCCACATTTAAGAACAAACCGAAAATTTAGAACTGCAACCAAAAATAAAAATCAGATTATACAGGGCAACCGTGAAACGGGTAGGCATATGGTAATAATAATGCTATAATTTTGAGAGAAAAAAAAAACGACCTTGGGCCCTTGAGAGAATCTTCATGTGCTCACGCACTTCAAATCTGAAATGATCTATTAATATTAACAAAGCAATTGGAGAGAAACAGGATAGACCATGAACTAAACCTGTGTTAGTTGTAAAGTTGCAAGTGAACAAACAAAAGAGTTATACGAACATTCTGGTTCTTGTTTGAAATGTGCTTTTTTTTTTCTCTCCTGCTAAAATTAATTGATTCTGAGATACAGTAAAAACCATTAAAATAATTTTATTTTTCTACACACATTGATGCGGTATTATTTAATTTTAGAAGCAGGGGTTATGTATAGCTGCAAATCAAATTTATATCGTTTTCGATCATAAGATTATTAAATAATAAATTTATTAATTTTACAATAAATATTTTAATTGTTTGCTTATAGTAATTTTAACTAATTGATAATATAAAATTATTTTATATTTACAATGCATTAATGCATGATTGTCTGTTCGTAACGCAAGTGATAATATTAGCGCATTATAATTTAAATTAATATTAATTTTGCTTAATTAAACATTCAACTGAAATATATTAATTTCTTAAACAATCCTCAAATTAAATAACAGTATGAGGTTTGAAAATATTTATTAATTAGCATTGATATAATGTAGATTATTGTTTATAGATTCAAAACACAAGTTTTGACCGTGTTTATTAATTGGAATTAATATGATGTTAACAATGGAGATAATATTGTTTATATATGATGTTAATATTTGTCTTGTTGATGTAGTAGTTGGTTTTGTTCTTTCTATTCTCTTAGTTTCAGAAATTAGAGATGTCTCACTCTTTTTTTCAGAAATGTAATCCCTATGCAGCTTACTACTTGTATAAATAGGTTTTCTTACAAAATTGATATAATTTTATCCATTTTTCATCAAAGTCGTATCAGTTTGATATCACTTTATTTACAAATATGAAATGATTTTAATTAAAGTTAATCTAAGTTATAAAATTTTATTTTGTTTTGATATTACTTCAAATCACATTTCATAAAATCTTCATAATTGTTACGATATACGCTTAAAAAAAATAATTTAAATTTATTTCTGTATTTTGAATAAAAATCTATTTATAGAAATAATTCAAACAAATTCATAATATTTTTTAAAAGAAGTTGATTAATTAAAATGATTCAGATGAAAAATGTTGCATATAAAAAATTTTGCTTTATATTTATATGCAAATATATGTTAATTCTCATGTTACAAAGACAATATAAGTGTAGAAAAATAAAATATTTACACCATCTACATATTTATTAGTATAGTAATGTTTTTCAAATAATAATATTGTTTGAATACTAACCCATAACTTTTTAGTACTTAATATTATTGGAAAAACTTAATGTTGTTTAAATAAATGGAAAAATATGATACATTTGAAATGAATAATTTAAAAAATTATTATTATTTTGGATAATAATGTTACTGGCATCATCACTTGTATCATTCAAATTATCTTAATGTGTATTGGACGTGTAAGTCAATATTAGACAATATATTAAAATTGTAATTAATATAAAAGAAATTTGTATTATTTTTGTTTACATGTAGGAAACCAAAAAATGTATAGATAAAAAAGTTTTAAATAATGTTAAAGAATAGTTTAACTCTTTTTAGACCGAAATTTTTTATATTATAATATCTCACTAGAGTCACGGTCTCTAAGAGCCCTTTCATTCTTTATTTCATAAGCAAACTGCCCTGTAATATATTAATTAGTATAGGGATTTAGTATATAATAATAAATTGAAATTAATACATATACTAATTGGTATATAAATTTATTATACTTTTCAGTCACAACCCATCTAGACGAGAGCAAACAACCGTATAAATGTTTACCGGAATATCAAATGCTTATTAACAAACAATTCAAACCCAAGCCATGTGGTGGCCATATATAAGATCAATAATGTCTATACTACCATGTTATTCACTCTGTACTGTTCCCAAAAAATATTAACTTATCCACTAACTCTTTCCCCAAAACAACACAATTATCTCATAAGAATTAAACGATAAATTAATTAAATGACTGGATTGATATACATTCAGTGGAATTTATTTGATGGTTCTGTCACTAAAAATAATATATTCACAATTTCCTCCTTAAAGGACAGTTATCCCCAAAAATTTGATTCATTATCATAAGTTTACTAACAAAGTTAATCTCGTTAGACACCGTTGTTTAAAAAAGAAAAAAACTTGATAGCATGTTTTATCATTCAAAATGTATAGACCTCCTCGGTGCTTATTTGCTTCTATTTGGAGTTTTGTTAACATTTTCCAACGACAATCAAAACAAACTGGAGATTAGACAAAATAACTTGCAACAATCTAACTAAATTTAAATCATTTTTGGTAATAAAAACCGAAGTTCTGACAGTACTATAATGAAATATCAGTCATTGACTAAGTTTTCATACTCAAACACCAACTATTTTTCGGAAAATAGTTACTCTTCCATGGCATCCACTTCAATCACTTCAACCTTCTCCTTCAAGGGGGTAACTTTTGTCAAGAGGACCTCTGCAATGAAGAATTTATATTTAGCACACTAAAGGAATATACTCCATGTGTTCTAATATGGTAGCGGAAAAAGAAAGCAGAATAAGGATATGCAGTCAGACACAGAAAAGCCAGGCCATTCAGTGTTTTAATATCTTCTCAAACCCTCAGTGGGAATCCTAACTGATTCCCTTCTCGGCTACTTTCCTAACCATCGCATTTTCTTCAATTAGATGCATCAAATTCGCAACTCCGTCAGGTGCACATTATTTAAGATACAGCAACAAAAGATGCTATTTACACAATGTTTCAAGAAGATAGTTCAATTTGGAATCATAAGGAGACAAAACGCAAATTACTAGAAATTGAAAGGAAATTGCAAAACTTCAGCTCTTATCTAAGTTTGAATACTTCAGAACACCAAATTCTCAAAATCATAATTTTCACAAGGTGAGACACAATGTCATGCTAGACTACAAACTATTGACAAGTTGACACAATATTATGCAAAACCATAGGGTTACTACACTCTCAAGTATAATAAATTGGCAAAGTTAGCAACAAACCTGTCTTTTTGGGGAACTCAAAGCCTTTTGGATTGACATAGGTTCGTGGATTTGGTTGAAGGTGGTTCCTGAGATACTCCTTGTGTCCCTGTGAAGCATTAATGAAGAAATTGTGTAGAAATTTAAGTTAGATGGCCCTCCTCGAAGAACAAACTGTAGAATTGGGCATGAAGCCACTAACCTTAGTTATCACACAAACGTCAACATTACTTCCACTTCCCAAGTCATTAAAAATACCAGCACATATTGCATCAACAACTAGCTGTATGCCTTCATCCCTCTACACCACATCAAAATGTCTATATCAAATTAAAATTTCTACCAAAGTTCAGCATTTCAACATGATAAGTTAACATGTTACCAGTATCAATTATCGATTATAACAAATATAATGAGCAATTTTACATTTAGAATTGAAATAGACATATTTGCTTCATATCATTCCATTGAAATGATTATAAATTGAGCAACTTGTTGACAAAATGCAATGGAGAAAGGCCAAAAATCTGAATTACAAACATGTTATTGTGATCTACGAAACTGTCATAGTAGACCTCCCTTCACAAATTGCATATGGCAGTTCGCAAAAAAATCCATCACATTCCAATGTGGTACCACCATTTAACACAAATGTACCAAATGTACTACTCTAACGAAAGTTGTCATTCCTCAAAAATACTATAAGGAAGTTTGTTCCTTAATATGCTTACTTACATTCAAACCTTCCTTGTACTTGGACTCGAATACAGACATTGCAGCAAGTGAACCTGATCCCATTGTTGCAAATGGAAGGGTGTCAGTAGACCCATGAGGATAAATCTGTAAAGCAAGCCATCAAAAGTAATGAGACATTGAACTATAGGCATTCAAAACAAGGAAACTTGAGTATAACAGAAAAGTTTTAAGCAATGAACTAACTGTATGCAAATGAGGTCCAGTGATATCAACCCCACCAAGCACTAAAGCAGCTGAGACGTGACCTTGATAACTGCACAATGGCTCAAAAGAGTCAGATCCAGTGGTCGATACCGAGAGAAAATTTACCTGATGAGCAAGTTCTGAAACTCAACTTGAATAGGTGTTTTTTAAGAAGGGTCAGAGCTGTAACAACACGTGATTCTCTACCAGTGTGATAACGATGTAGTTGCAGCTGTGAGCTAACCATGTCTGCAGTAAATAACAAACTTCTCACGTTAAAGTGTTCTACTGTATTAATAATATCGAGAAAACAGTAAAATGATCCATATGCAACTATCCATAAGGCATGATGCAGAAAATGTGTAAGAAAGATGCATTTAAAACAAATACCAGTTACAGCCTCTGTATCAGCGGCAGTGCCAGCTCCACAACAATATATGTTGGGTGCCATATAATGAATTTTCTCACAGTTTTTATCAGCCACTATAGGCCCTTCAGTGGCTCTAGTATCAGCTCCAAGAATGACACCATCCTGAGGCAAATTTATTATGTGGGAAAATTCAACTTTAGATTATAACATACAAATCAAACATTAATATACAAGTATGCAATCAACATAGTAAGTCACAAAGCACTGTTGGGATTAAATGAAATGGTCATAAACATTCATTATAAGCACAAATACCAAATGGTACAATTCCCAGTTAGTGAACGTTACACAAGAAGAAAGTAGACTTTACTCTGTAGAAGAAGCAACTTAAGTTTCAAATTTATGATACAAAATGTGCATATTAAACCTCGGCTGTAACATTAAAATCAAAGCCTCATTGATTGTACCTCAGCTAGATGGAACAATTTAAACAGTTAAAAAGCTATAGTAACCCGCTCAAATTTTGTAAATCAACCCAGGAGCTCTATGAAATTACTTCTTGCCAAATGTTTCCAAATGCCACCCAGTCCAACCATCGAAAATCATCTATATATTCAAGAACAAAATTAAACATTTTACTATAAGATATTTTAAGCATCAATAATCAAATTTCTCAGAGAAGAAAGAGAGAGTGGAATAATAGTCCTACTCATACAAATAAGATACCCAGAGCCAGTCTATGCTTACAATATTCTCTCCCTATAAAACAATGCACAATTTCGGAACCAACTATTGCCCTAAAAAAAACGTTAAACACCTCCCAACCTAAACAAATCCTCCCAACCATTAACACAATTCAACCTAACTTGTAACATTTACACAAGCTAAACTTCCATCCACCGCACAAGGAAACCCATAAGGCCAGACAACCGGAACAATGATTTAATTCATACATTTCCCAAGCCGAACAATGATTTCACATCCTGTATCTGGATCCAAGATTCTATGGGAACCCGCTCACAATCTCAGTTACAAATTCACAATAAATAAAGAAGCAAGGAAAAATATGAACACAACAAACCCTTCTAAAGAACAAGTAAACCTCAACAAGCAAATAAAACACAGCAATGAAGAAATACATCATAACAGTAGTACGAATGGGGGATTCGAAACCTTAAAAACTAAACCGACTATAGTGGTCCCGGTTTTCAAGAAGGTTGGGGCCTTCAGACCCTTGTTTTCAAGCATTGCATTTCTTCGGCACAGATCAAAACTGAAGCCACCCATGGGAGGAAGATCCAACGACGAAGACATATTCCAAATGCGAATCGATCCTGCGAAACCGAGTCAGCAGAACATGAAACAACTGCTCCCAATTCAACAAAAATGAAAACCTAGGGCTTCGAAAATTGAGAAGAGAGAAAGAGAAAAAAAGTAAGGTAAAACGATACTTACAGTAAGGAACTGCGGAGGCTTTTGAGATGAACGGTGATTATCAGAAGAAGCTCTTCTTCCGCGGTATGCAAATTTATGCAAGAGTGCAGTGTCTACCAAGCCAGTTCTTAGTTTGGGTCCATCATACTCCCTTTTCATCTGCACCGTCGGATTTCATCTGAAATTATTAATGGCTCAGATTAATCTAGATAGCTTGCACAATGGGTTACTCAGATTATTATGATTTTCATGCTTAGATTAACAAAATATATATATATATATATATATATATATATATATATATATTTATATATATATATTTTTAAAATATCTATTTTTTTTTTTTTTTTTTTTTATAAAGAGTAAAAAATATCTTATATTTTT
>Ga0099824_1009785_pt1 | contig 11635 bp, 11 predicted proteins | sample SiratrowhiteBW_FD_76837 | JGI IMG/M metagenome (GOLD analysis project Ga0099824, IMG submission 76837) | Root nodule microbial communities of legume samples collected from California, USA - Siratro white BW | ecosystem: Host-associated > Plants > Roots > Nodule | place: USA: California... | reverse complement strand
GCAATCCGCTGAAGAACCATGACGGCCTGCGTGCGCTTGCGGAACGGGCCGACGCAGCACACCGCGTTGCCGATGATCCGCGCATCGACATCAGTTGTCTCGAAGCTGTCATTGGTACGCGCTACACTGTCGACACGATCATCCACTTGCGCCGCCGTGTCTCCGGCGTGCACTTCGTCTGGATCATGGGCGCTGACAACCTTGCGCAGTTCCATCGCTGGAAAGACTGGCGGCGCATCGCCTCCGATGTGCCGATTGCCGTGATCGACCGCCCGCCCCAGAGTTTCCGCGCTCTTGCCGCACCGGCGGCACAGGCGCTCGCGCGCTACCGCTTGCCCGAGAACCAAGCGACCCGGCTGGCCGACCAACGCGCCCCGGCCTGGGTGTTCCTGACAGGAATGAAATCCAAGTTGTCTTCGACCGGCCTTCGGAACCCGGACGGGAGCTGGAGGACGGCGTGAAGCACAAGTGGGTTACTGGAATATTGAAACCATTAACCCCACATGCGTAGTATGTTGTGTGGGCGCCGAGGATTCGGCACCCGCGATACAGTGAAAGGAATGGTCCCTGGCCACATCTGTATTGTCCAAGTCTGTTTTACCCAAGGTTCCCAAGACTGCGCGTAAAACATCGACGAAAAACGCGGCCTTGCAGGCGCAACCCGGCGCCGACAAGACGCTGAGCCTGATCCTCTCCCGCCTCGAGGATATGAAGGCGGAAGAGACGGTCACCATCGACCTCCGCGGCAAATCCGCATATTCCGATTACATGATCATCACCTCGGGCCGGGCCAACCGGCACGTCGGCGCGATCGCGGAAAATGTGACGAAGGGCCTGAAGGAAAACGGGGTCAAGAGCATCCACGTCGAGGGCTTGCCCAATTGCGACTGGGTGCTGATCGATTCCGGCGATGTGATCGTGCACGTGTTCAGACCCGAGGTGCGTGAGTTCTACAATCTCGAGCGGTTGTGGACTCAGAACCCGGCTGTCGTGGCGGTCTAAGGCCTGTCGAAGCCGATGCGAATCGGCGGCAGCGCAGCTAGTCTGCGTTGATGCGCTTCGTTGTGATTTGCATCGGCCGCCTGAAGCAGGGCCCGGAACGGGAGCTCGCCGAGCGCTATCGCGAGCGGTTCGATGACATTGGCCGCAAGCTCGGCTTTCGCGGCATCGAGATTCATGAAATCGCCGAAAGTCGCGCGCGTGACGCCGCCGCCCGCATCGCCGAAGAGGCCGCGGCGATCTCCGCGGTGCTGCCTGAAAAGCATGCGCTGGTCGCGCTCGACGAACGCGGCAAGAGCGTCGACAGCGCAAACTTCGCCCGTCAGCTCGGCCGCTGGCGCGACGAGGGAATTGCAAATACGGTCTTCGTGATCGGCGGCGCGGACGGACTTTCGCCCGAATTGCAGCGCAAGGCATCCTTGCGTATTGCATTCGGCTCCGCGACCTGGCCGCATCAAATGGTCCGCGTCATGCTCCTGGAACAGATCTATCGAGCCGCCACCATTCTGGCCGGCCACCCCTATCACCGCGCATGAATGCCGTAACCGACAGTCGACAGCGCTAAAACTGGATGCACCACAGGCGGGACATAGTTTCGTATTTGCGCGCCGCGCGTCGCGGATGGCTGCCTACCGCACTGTCTCTGTCGATCGCCATGCTCGCCGCGACCCCGCCGGCGCATGCGCAAGCCGCGCCGCCCGAGCAACAGGCGGCGGTGACGACGGCATCGCCGGACGCCATCAAGCAGCGCGAACAGGAGCTTGAGGCCGCGCGCGAGCAGCAGCGCAAGGCGACCGAGCTGCAGGAGAAGCTGAAGGCCGACATCGCGGCGATCGGCCAGGACCGCAGCAAGCTCAACCAGCAACTGATCGATATCGCCGGCCAGGTGCGAAGCGTCGAGACGCGGATCGCGGACGCCGAGACGCGCCTGCAGCCGCTCGACGGCCGCGAGCGCGACATCCGCGCCTCGCTCGATTCGCGGCGCGCCGAGAGCATCGAAGTGCTCGCCGCGCTGCAGCGTGCCGGGAGGCGGACGCCGCCGGCGCTTCTGGTGCGGCCCGAGGATGCGCTGCAATCGCTGCGCACCGCGCTGCTGCTCGGAGCGGTGGTGCCGGAGCTACGCGGCCGCGCCGAGAAGCTTGCGAGCGACCTCGGCGAGCTGGTCGCGCTGCGCAAGACCATCTCGACCGAACGCGACGCGCTGGCCCGCGACCGCGACAAGCTCAAGGAGGATCAGACCCGCCTCACGGCGCTGGTCGACGAGCGGCAGCGACAGCAGGCCGCGGCCGAGAAGGATATGGCGGCTGAAGGCACCCGCGCTATCGCGCTGTCGAAGCAGGTCGGCGACCTACAGGGCCTGATCGCCAAGATGGAGCAGGATCTGAAGAGCGCGGCCAAGGCCGCCGCCACGGCCAACCTCCAGGGCGCGCCGGCGACCGTCAACGGCAAGCCGAATCTGGACGCTTTCAAGAACCCGGCCCGGATGAGCCCGGCGGTCGCCTTCGCCTCGGCCAAGGGCCTGTTCTCGTATCCCGTGAACGGCAGCAAGATTCGCGATTTTGGCGGTTCCGATGGCGCGGGCGGCGTACAAAAGGCATTTCTTTGGCGACCAAGGCCGGAGCGCAGGTCACAACCCCGTGTGACGGCTGGGTCGTTTATGCGGGTCCTTTCCGCAGCTACGGACAACTCTTGATCCTCAACGCCGGGGGCGGGTATCATGTCCTGATCGCCGGGATGGAGCACATTTCGGTTAACATCGGCCAGTTTGTACTTACGGGGGAGCCGGTAGCGACCATGGGGTCGACATCCCAAGTCGCATCCATTCTCGCGACCAATGCGAGCCAGCCAGTGCTCTATGTCGAGTTCCGGAAAGACGGCACTCCAATCGATCCAGGTCCATGGTGGGCCGCAAATGAAGGCGAAAAGGTTCGCGGATGATGCGCAAGACTTCTGTAATTCTCCTCAGCGCCGCCACCGGCGCGGCACTGACGCTTTTCGTCACGCAGCCCCGCGCTGTGCTGATGGGATCGAGCGCGCGCGCCGCGACGTCTGACACCTACCGCCAGCTCAACCTGTTCGGCGACGTGTTCGAGCGCGTGCGCAGCGACTATGTCGAGAAGCCCGACGACAGCAAGCTGATCGAATCCGCCATTTCGGGCATGCTGTCCGGCCTCGATCCGCATTCCAGCTACATGGACGCCAAGAGCTTCCGCGACATGCAGGTGCAGACCCGCGGCGAGTTCGGCGGGCTCGGCATCGAAGTCACGATGGAAGACGGGCTGATCAAGGTCGTCTCGCCGATCGACGACACCCCGGCGTCGAAGGCCGGCATCATGGCCAACGACATCATCACCACGCTCGATGACGAAGCCGTGCAAGGCCTGACGCTCAACCAGGCCGTCGAGAAGATGCGCGGTCCGGTCAACACCAAGATCAAACTCAGGATCATCCGCAAGGGCCAGGACAATCCGATCGACGTCACGCTGGTGCGCGACAACATTCGCGTCCGCTCGGTGCGCGCCCGGGTCGAGGCGGACGACATCGCCTATATCCGCATCACCACCTTCAACGAGCAGACAACCGAAGGCCTGAAAAAGGAGATCGCCAATCTGCAGGGCCAGATCGGCGACAAGCTGAAGGGCTATATCATCGATCTCAGAAACAATCCGGGCGGCCTGCTTGAAGAAGCGGTTACGGTGTCGGACTCGTTCCTGGAGCGCGGAGAGATCGTCTCGACGCGCGGCCGCAACGCCGAGGAAACCCAGCGCCGCACCGCCCATCCGGGCGACCTGACCAAGGGCAAGCCGGTCATCGTGCTGATCAACGGCGGCTCGGCGTCGGCCTCCGAGATCGTCGCCGGCGCGCTGCAGGACCACAAGCGTGCGACGCTGGTCGGCACGCGCTCGTTCGGCAAGGGCTCGGTGCAGACCATCATCCCGCTCGGTTCGGGCAACGGCGCGCTGCGCCTGACCACCGCGCGCTACTACACGCCGTCGGGCAAGTCGATCCAGGCCAAGGGCATCGTGCCGGATATCGAGGTGCTGCAGGACGTGCCGGACGAGCTCAAGGCCCGCACCGACACCAAGGGCGAAGCTTCGCTGCGCGGGCACTTGAAGACCAACGATGGCGACGAGAAGACCGGCTCGCAATCCTACGTGCCGCCGGACGCCAAGGACGACAAGGCACTGAAGATGGCCGACGACCTCTTGCACGGCATCAAGTCGACCTCGAGCGCGACGCCGGCGGCGCCTGGGCCCGGCGACAAGGCCGCGGTCGACAAGCCGGCCGGCAAAGCCGCGAACTGATTCGATCAAGCGATCGTCTCGGCGAAAAGGCGACCCTCGGGTCGCCTTTTTTCTTTTGCGACCTCGACCGTCCGGTGCTCACCCCGTGCTTTGACGGGGAGGCGCGGTGCGCGGGAATGCACGGCATCGTGCTATCGTTCGCGCTGTTGATTCGGGGGGGCCATGGCAGAGGCGGCCGACGAACTGAGCACGCCGCTTGGGCAGGACACCGTGAGCAAAACGCGCCGGTTTCGCCTGACGTTCACGGCGATGCAGGCGTTTGCCGTGCTGCTGGGGATCGTGCTGGTCGGCTTCGTCGGCATTGCACTGTTCAACGACAACCCGCTTGGCGGCGAGCCGGTCGCCCATATTGCCCTGCGCACGGCGGCGCCCGCGGATGAAAAGCACTCCGCGACCAGCCAGGCCGCCGAGCCCGCGGCCAAATCCACGCCAAAAACGCCGACCGCCGCCGGCGACGTCAAAACGATTACGATCATCGACGGCTCCAGCGGCAAACGCCAGGACGTGGTGATCGGCGGCGGCGACCCGACCAGCGCGGCCAATGGCGACACGGCAGCCCCGGCGATGACCGGCGGCGACCCCCGCCTGCTGGAAAAATCCCGCTACGGCATGATCCCGGTGGTCGCCGACGGCCTGAAGCCCTTCACGGTCTATGCAGCCGACGCCGACCGCGCCAAGGCCGCCACAATGCCGGTGGTGGCCATCGTGGTCGCGGGCCTTGGTGTCGGTGCCGCGAAGACAGTCGAAGCCATCATGAAGCTGCCGCCGGCCGTGACGCTGGCCTTCACGCCCTATGGGGCCGATCCCGGCAAGCTCGCCGAACGCGCCCGCACGCAGCGCCACGAGATCCTGCTGCAGATCCCGATGGAACCGTTCGATTACCCTGACAACGATCCTCGACCGCAAACCCTGCTGACCACGCTCAACGGAGAGCAGAACCTCGATCGCTTCTACTGGCATCTGAGCCGCCTGCAGGGCTATGCCGGGATCGCCAATTTCATGGGTGCACGTTTCGTGGCGACCGACCCGGTGATGCAGCCGATCATGCGCGAGGCGGCCAAGCGCGGCCTCGGTTATTTCGACGATGGTTCCACGCCGCGCAGCGTCGCCCAGGCGCTGGCCACGAGCCAGGGTGTTCCGTTTGCCAAGGCCGATTTCAGCATCGACGCGGTGCCGACCTCGGCCGAGATCGACCGCACGCTGGTGAAGCTGGAGACGCTCGCCAAGGAACGGGGCATGGCCGTGGGCGTCGCCTCGGCCCTGCCGGTCTCGATCGAGCGGCTCGGCGCCTGGATCAAGACGCTGGACACCAAGGGCATCATGCTTGTGCCATTGACAACGGCCATGCTGAAATCAAAATCGAGCTGAAGATCAATCTGTTGGTGCTGCTTCAGACCCTGCCGGGGGGCGGGTTCGGACGGCCGGGGGTATGGGAGGTATCGGCGGCATGGCACGTTATGAAGACCTGCCCTATCGAACCTGCGTCGGCATCATGCTGCTGAATGCGGCGGGACTGGTCTTCATCGGACGCCGGGCCGGCGGCATCGAACATGTCGACGAGGCTCATGTCTGGCAGATGCCGCAAGGCGGCGTCGATCCCGGTGAGGATACGTTTCAGGCAGCCAAGCGCGAGCTCTATGAGGAGACCAGCGTCAGGTCCGTGGAGAAGCTGGGCGAGGTCGCCGACTGGCTGATCTATGACATCCCGCGCACCGTTGCGGGCCGCGCCTGGAAGGGCCGTTATCGCGGCCAGCGCCAGAAGTGGTTCGCGCTGCGCTTCACCGGCAAGGACAACGAGATCAACGTTGCCAATCCGGGCGGCGGGCACAAGGCCGAGTTCATCTCCTGGCGCTGGGAGCCGATGAAGAATCTCCCCGAACTGATCGTGCCGTTCAAGCGGCCGGTGTATGAGCGCGTGGTGAAGGAATTCGCTGCCCTGGCGGCGAAGTAACGGTTCGGCACGTCTATCTGCATGTCGTCAAGCAAGCCCTATCGCCCCAACGTGGGTATCGCGCTGTTCAACGCCGCCGGCCGCGTGTTGATCGGCCGCCGCTTCAAAGATGACGGTCCGGAGATCGTATTGCCCGGTCTCGAATGGCAGATGCCGCAGGGTGGCATCGACGCCGGCGAAGATCCGCGCGACGCCGTGATGCGCGAGCTCTGGGAAGAGACCGGGGCGGTCAGCGCCGACTATCTCGGCGAGACCGACTGGATGACTTACGAATTCCCACCCTATGCCGGACCGGCATCGCACCGGCTGGCGAAATTCCGCGGCCAGCGGCAAAAGTGGTTCGCGCTCCGCTTCACCGGGCGCGACGACGAGATCGACCCGCTGACGCCGCGCAACGGCCAGCCGGCCGAGTTCGATCAATGGCGCTGGGAACGCCTCGACCGCGTCGCCGACCTCGTGGTCCCGTTTCGCCGCGACGTCTATCGGACCGTCGCCGCCAGCTTCGCGGAGTTCGCGACTTAGAGCGTTTTCGAGCGAAGTGGATACCGGGTCGCGTGAAGATAACGCGTCAAAACTAGGGCAACAAGCAACAGCACCCGCCAGGGGTCCGGCGAGCGCTGAATTGGTTCGGATATTGAAGACGATGAGCGGCCGGTGACGGCCTAATGCATCGCCGTCGTATTGAGCTCGTTCTGGATGCTCTTGAAGTGATCGAGACGCTCGATCGCATGATCGAGTTCTGACCCTTCCTTCTCGGCGAGCTTTTCCTGCATCTCGTTGATCGTCTCGGCGAACTTCACACGATCAAGATCGGCAATCGCCGTCGCGACGTCGGCGAGCACGGTGAGGCCCTTCTCAGACATCTCGGCGAGACCGCCGAGCACGATGACTTTCTCACGCTTGCCGGCGGTGGTGACGGTCAGGATGCCCGGGCGAACCGCGGCGACGACCGGAGCGTGTCCGGCGAGGACGCCGAAATCGCCTTCCACGCCGGGAACGTCAACCTGATCGACCTCGCCGGAGAAGGCGAGCTTTTCGGGAGAGACGAGATCGAAATGGAAGGTAGCCATGGTCTTTCCGTTCTTTGCGCTGTCACCCGCGGGCTCGACCCGCGGGTCCAGCAGTCAAAACAGTTCTCGTTCGATGGATCGCCGGATCAAGTCCGGCGATGACGACATCATGAAGCTTAGGCCGCCTCGGCCGCCAGCTTCTTGCCCTTCTCGACGGCTTCTTCGATGGTGCCGACCATGTAGAAGGCCGCTTCCGGCAGGTGGTCATACTTGCCTTGGCAGAGGTCGCGGAAGCCCTTGATGGTGTCGGCGAGGTCGACGAACTTGCCCGGCGAACCGGTGAAGACTTCGGCGACGTGGAACGGCTGCGACAGGAAACGCTCGACCTTGCGGGCGCGCGCGACCGTCAACTTGTCCTCTTCCGACAGTTCGTCCATGCCGAGAATGGCGATGATGTCCTGCAGCGACTTGTAGCGCTGCAGGATCTGCTGCACCAAGCGCGCGGTCTGATAGTGCTCTTCGCCGACAACGAGCGGCGACAGCATGCGCGAGGTCGAGTCGAGCGGGTCCACCGCCGGGTAGATGCCCTTTTCCGAGATCGCGCGCGACAGCACCGTGGTGGCGTCCAAGTGCGCGAACGAGGTGGCGGGCGCCGGGTCGGTCAAGTCGTCGGCCGGCACGTAGATCGCCTGCACCGAAGTGATCGAGCCCTTCTGGGTGGTGGTGATGCGCTCCTGCAGCGCGCCCATGTCGGTCGCGAGCGTCGGCTGATAACCCACGGCGCTCGGAATACGGCCGAGCAGCGCCGACACTTCCGAACCGGCTTGCGTGAAGCGGAAGATGTTGTCGACGAAGAACAGCACGTCCTGGCCCTGGTCGCGGAAGTGCTCGGCGACGGTCAGACCGGTGAGGCCGACGCGGGCACGCGCGCCCGGCGGCTCGTTCATCTGGCCGAACACCAGCGCGCACTTCGACTTCACGCTCGGGTCGGGATTGTGCGGGTCGGCGTTGACCTTCGATTCGATGAACTCGTGATAGAGGTCGTTGCCTTCACGGGTCCGCTCGCCGACACCGGCGAACACGGAGTAACCGCCGTGCGCCTTCGCGACGTTGTTGATCAACTCCTGAATCAGCACCGTCTTGCCGACGCCGGCGCCGCCGAACAGGCCGATCTTGCCGCCCTTCGCGTACGGAGCAAGAAGATCGACGACCTTGATGCCGGTGACGAGGATTTCCGCTTCCGTCGACTGATCGGTATAGGTCGGCGCGTCCTGGTGAATGGCGCGGAGGCCCTCGGACTTGATCGGGCCGGCTTCGTCGATCGGCTCGCCGACGACGTTGCTGATGCGGCCGAGCGTACCTTCACCGACCGGCACCCGGATCGGCGCGCCGGTGTCGGTCACTTCCTGACCGCGGACCAGACCTTCGGTGGTGTCCATCGCGATGGTGCGGACGGTCGATTCACCGAGATGCTGCGCGACCTCGAGCACCAGGCGATGGCCGCCGTTCTTGGTCTCGAGCGAGTTGAGAATCGCCGGAAGATGGCCTTCGAACTGCACGTCGACCACGGCGCCCGTGACCTGGGTGACGCGACCGATCTGGTTGGCTGATGTAGCCATGGACTGTTCTCCTTCGAAAATCTGCCTCAGACCGCCTCGGCGCCGGAGATGATTTCAATCAGCTCCTTCGTGATCTGGGCCTGACGGGTCCGGTTGTAAATCAGGGTTTGCTTGCGGATCATTTCGCCGGCGTTGCGCGTGGCGCTGTCCATCGCGCTCATCTGTGCGCCGTAGAACGAGGCATTGTTCTCCAGCAGCGCGCGGAAGATCTGCACTGCGAGGTTGCGCGGCAGCAGACGGGTGAGGATCTCGTCCTCCTCCGGCTCGTATTCGTAGGACGTAGAGGGAGCCGCATTGGCTGCGGGGGCGGTCACCTCCAGCGGGATGATCTGCTGCGCGGTCGGGACCTGCGCGATCACCGACTTGAAGCGCGAATAGAACAGCGTGCAGACATCGAATTCACCGGCGTCGAACCGCGCCAACACCTTGGTGGCGATGTCTTCGGCATTGACGAAGCCGAGCTGACGCACGGAGCGCAAGTCGAGATGCTCGACGATCTGTCGCTCGAAGGTCCGGCGCAGTTGCTCATAGCCCTTGCGGCCGACACAGAAGAACTTGACCTCCTTGCCCTGCGCGATCAGCGACTGCGCCCGCTCGCGCGCCAGACGCACGATGGACGAGTTGAACGCGCCCGACAGGCCGCGCTCGCCGGTACAAACCAGCAGGAGATGAACCTGGTCCTTGCCGGTGCCGGCCAGCAGCGTCGGCGCGCCTGGCGAACCGTTCGCCGCGGCGGCGATGTTGGAAATCACCGCGTCCATCTTGTCGGCATAGGGCCGCGCCGCCTCTGCGGCGTTCTGCGCGCGGCGCAGCTTCGAGGCTGCGACCATCTGCATGGCCTTGGTGATCTTCTGCGTCGCCTTGGTCGAGGCGATGCGGACCCGCATGTCTTTCAGTGACGCCATTCTTCGTCCACCCCGGCGATCCGACCGCAACGGTCAGATCGCAAGCCTCTTTGTTCGTCACGCCCGGCCCGCGGCCGGACAGTGCCCACTTTGTGCGAGAGCCTTCTTACGCAAACGTCTTGGCGAAGCCTTCGACCACCGTCTTGAGCTTGGCAGCGGTGTCGTCGGAGAGGTCGCGGCTGTCGCGGATCGCGTTGAGGATCTCGGCGTTCTTGCCGCGCAGCAGCGACAGCAGACCTTCCTCGAACGGCTTCACCTTGTTGAGCGGCAACGGATCGAGGTAGCCGTTGGTGCCGGCCCAGATCACGCACACCTGCTCTTCCATCTTCAGCGGCGAGAACTGCGGCTGCTTCAACAGCTCGGTCAGGCGCGAGCCGCGATTGAGCAGGCGCTGCGTCGAAGCATCGAGGTCTGAGCCGAACTGGGCGAACGCCGCCATTTCGCGGTACTGCGCGAGCTCGCCCTTGATCTTGCCGGCGACCTTCTTGGTCGCCTTGGTCTGCGCCGACGAACCGACGCGCGACACCGACAGACCGACGTTCACCGCGGGACGGATGCCCTGGAAGAACAGGTCGGTTTCCAGGAAGATCTGGCCGTCGGTGATCGAAATCACGTTGGTCGGAATGTAGGCCGACACGTCGTTGGCCTGGGTTTCGATGACCGGCAGCGCGGTCAGCGAGCCCGAACCATGCTCCTTGTTGAGCTTGGCGGCGCGCTCGAGCAGGCGGGAGTGCAGATAGAACACGTCACCCGGGTAGGCTTCGCGGCCCGGCGGACGGCGCAGCAGCAGCGACATCTGGCGATAGGCGACGGCTTGCTTCGACAAGTCGTCATAGATGATCACGGCATGCATGCCGTTATCGCGGAAGTATTCGCCCATGGTGCAGCCGGTGAACGGCGCAATGTACTGCATCGGCGCCGGATCGGAGGCGGTGGCCGCAACCACGATCGAGTATTCGAGCGCGCCCTGCTCCTCGAGCACCTTCACGAACTGCGCAACCGTCGAACGCTTCTGGCCGACCGCGACATAGACGCAGTACAGCTTGAGGTTCTCATCCGGCTGGGCGTTCAGCGGCTTCTGATTCAGGATGGTATCGAGCGCGATCGCGGTCTTGCCGGTCTGACGGTCGCCGATGATCAGCTCGCGCTGGCCGCGGCCGATCGGAATCAGCGCATCGATCGCCTTCAGGCCGGTGGCCATCGGCTCGTTCACCGACTTGCGCGGAATGATGCCGGGCGCCTTGACGTCGACGCGCTTGCGCTCGGTCGCCTGGATCGGACCCTTGCCGTCGATCGGATTGCCGAGTGCGTCGACGACACGGCCGAGCAGCCCCTTGCCGACCGGCGCGTCCACGATGGCGCGGGTGCGCTTGACGGTCTGGCCTTCCTTGATCTCGCGGTCGGCGCCGAAGATCACGACGCCGACGTTGTCGGTCTCGAGATTGAGCGCCATGCCCCGGGTGCCGTTCTCGAACTCGACCATTTCACCGGCCTGGACGTTGTCGAGACCGTAGACGCGGGCGATACCGTCACCGACCGACAGCACCTGCCCGACTTCGGTAACCTCGGCTTCCTGGCCGAAATTCTTGATCTGGTCCTTGAGGATCGCGGAAATTTCCGCGGCGCGGATGTCCATCAGCCTGCCTCTTTCATCGCGTTCTTGATCGAATTGAGTTTGGTGCGAAGCGAACCATCCACCATGCGGCTACCGAGCTTGACCACCAGGCCACCGATAATGGAAGGATCGACCTTCACGTTCAGCGCGACGTCCTTGCCCGTCACCGATTTCAGTGCGGTCTTCAGCGCGTCGAGATTCTTGTCACTGAGCTGCTCGGCGACGGTGACT
>Ga0099824_1009782_pt1 | contig 11636 bp, 6 predicted proteins | sample SiratrowhiteBW_FD_76837 | JGI IMG/M metagenome (GOLD analysis project Ga0099824, IMG submission 76837) | Root nodule microbial communities of legume samples collected from California, USA - Siratro white BW | ecosystem: Host-associated > Plants > Roots > Nodule | place: USA: California... | reverse complement strand
TATAGTTGTAAATTAAATTGTATGATTATTTGTAATTAAAGTAATTATTTGAGCTTAAGTGAATAAGGGTTGTGCTAATAGAAACATATAATATTTGCAAAAGTCAAACGAAAAAAATATGAACCCCTGTCTCTCCTCTCCCTTTCCCTTGTTCTACTCTTATCTTTCTCACAGTTTTTAACCTTTTAATTTCTTTTGAGATTATGCTGATTTTAATCAAGTACAAGTAAAATATTTCATCAATTTGAAATAGTAATTATGACTAAGCTTTCTGTTTTTTCTCTTTACCTTTCTTGAAGCAACATGTATGAGGATATTATTAAGAGGTAAGAATTGTAAATGGTGCTTGGTTTAATTTATGATATGATATTTTGTGTGATTAGGTTTTAAAAATTTGAGATGTTAAATAGTTATTCTAGCTTTGCTTCTTTAATTCTTCGTTTTTAAAGACTTATTGTCCTTAAATCTCAAGGAACTCCACAGTAAAGGAAGTTAGAGTATAAGCTATGGTGTCTATTTTTGCTATGCATAAAATGTTGTTGCTTTATTTTAATAATTGAAGATGAGTGTTCCATGCACGAATGAGTGAACTTTTATTATTTGAAAAAATTATAAAAAAAATATGAAATTGGTTCTAAAACAGATAAATCTGAACTTGTTAGATAAATTGAATGAGTTACTGATAATTTGATATATCAAAAGAAACAAATGAAATCTAATTTTTTTTAATAGGTTTTTTTACCACTGTTATACCACTGTTTAAAGAATTAATAAATTTAAATTTATTAAAAATCAAAACACATTAATCAAATATATTTTCGTATTTTTAATTTTGAAGTTTTGTAAACATTATACTTTTTTGGGTGTGATGAAGATAATAAGATTTAAATTATAATTTCATATAAATTACTGAAAGTTCACTGAACTAATGCTAGTGTGCTGTCAAAATTATAGTGACAACAATGGTAAGTAAATTGCTAATGTGGTACTGTGGTAACATTGAATTTACTTACCTTCTAAACTGTACATTAATACAAGTGCATATGTTTCATGCTTGAATAGTGAATTAACCCTCAAACTTCACTGCTCCAACATTTATATCAGTGCAGGTAAGTTTTGTCTTACTTGTATTGACGTGAATGAGTTGAAATGAAATTATGGTTTTGGTTGTAGCAGCAGGCCAACAGTGAATAATGGATGAATCTGGAATATGGTGATTGTGGTTGATGATGTGTGCAAGGCACCTCTTAGTTGAATATCTTGATTTGTAGTGTACATATATCATGATCCAGTGCAGTGTGCCTCCATGAGCCTTGGAAGGTTTTGAAGGGACATTGAACCAGATAATGGATAATTGAGCTTGGTGAGGTAATATTGGATCAGCTTGTTTGTTTTTTTTTTCCTAAGTGGACCCAACTCACCCTCACAAGGTTCCACAAGACTTACTTCCCAAACAAGACCTAGGTACTGTTTGATGACACTGGCTAGTGCTGTTTTTCACAGTTCATAATCACCTAAGTTTTGTCTTTGCCTCTTTGGTAACAGCTCTGTACTCCCAGATTTTCTTCCTGCCTTGTTCTGATTGGCATTACGTAATAAGACTATATTAGTCATGATTTTGTAGATTTTAGTTTTCACCACGTGACTCACTCACTCACTACTGTTATTCATGATTTGGCATGCATTGTGTTGTCCTGAGAAATGGGAACAGCCAAATTAGATTGGCGATGAAGCATGAACCACGTGTTTGAAAGCTATAAATCCCCCTCCTATCCCTATATCTTTTCTGCTCTGAGTAAACGGGGATAGGGGGAGGGGTTTGGTTTGGTTTGGCGGTGGTTGGAAAGGCACAAAATTTTTCCCCATACTCTTTTGGACTCTTATCCAATTTCATCTAATGCACCTACGCGGTGACTATCTTCGCCTTTAAATTAGATTTTTACTAATTTTTTTATTCCAATTTCTCAGCCTCCCTAGATTTTTTATTGACAACAGGAACTGACTGGGAATAAGTAGAGGGATAAAGAAAAGTTTAAAGGGACACATAATTGTCCATGAGATGATGAAGTCCTATGACAGGTTCCAAGCAGACAGAGTTGAAGGGAGCAAAGGGATATATGATATTTTAAAATGGGGGATCCTTCCAAACCAGATAAAGTTGACATACTAAAAAAAATGGGGCATGTTCCTCTGGGTCACCAAGATCTCAGGCAGGATCTCCTGTGCTTGCAAAAGATTTAAAGAGATGCATATCAAATATTCCAACATAAACATCACCATTTCCCCCTCATCTTTCTACACTCTCCTCATTACCCATACCTCATAACTCGCTTTATCATCTTTTTTTCCTTTTTCCAAACACATCATTCGTAAATATCCAAAGCAACATCCAAGTTTTTAGTGGGCAGCACTACATTTTGTCTCCCTTCACTAACAAAGTGGATTTATGATTAATAAAAGAGCTCAAACAACCGTACTACACGCCGTATTTTTCTCATCGTTACACCCTTCTTTGTATTAATTTGTTGATTTCGGTTCTCCTTTATCATTTTGAAATATGCATGTATGACTTTTTATTACAAATTTTTCTGAGATTGGAGCATATCAGTCATCTCCAGCAGTATTACTTAGGACTCACTTAAGATGAACATTCTGTGCGTAACTGAGATGTAAACTACACACAAAGATTGAGGACCACGTTGTCAAACCCGTGATTTCATTGCACTTATCTGTTAAGAAATTTTGCATTTCCAAAGCACTGAAAGCAGGTTACTCTGCCCCCTGAATATTGAACGTGGACACAAGTTCCACTCTACTTGAACCTCACCAGGCATCTGCAACTACAGTGCCTGATGTGAAAAGCTTGTTCGCATTAATATTTTATACCCGAACGACAAGAACAAAAGTTTGGTCATTTTTGTTTTTGGAGAATATGCTGTTCAAGAATTAAATATTTGTTTGGCAAAAGTTGCTAGTGCTGCTTTGCTTATATAAATTGAACATGGGACTTCGTCAAAAACAAAAATTGAGCATGCTTACATTATACAGAACCTGCCTAACTTATCTGTCTTGTGTGAACTATTCTTTGACAAGAAAATTAAATTATCAAAGAAAATGGAAAAAAACAGTTTTATTTCTAAATTTTCCTTTCAGGTTGTTTATCACTGCATTGACATCTAAAATATACGATAAAAGAAAACAAAGGAACAGAATCCCTTTTGTGGTCTGCTTCCTTATACATCATCAATGATTCTGTGCCCTTCGTGGATCTTCAGTATCTTCCACCTCGCCAAGTTGAATAGCAGAGATAGCTATCAGTAGAAATAGAACGGATCTTTATATCATTCCCATCTCTTTCCCTCCGTACCATCTGTTAAGAACAGAATGCAGTGGAATGGTCACATGATAAATTAAAATACTTCTGGGGGATAGAGTCATAAAGATTGGCCAGTGTGCAGAAGAAGCATCTGCTTACTTGTTGTTTTCAACTCCATTTTCTGATAGGGATGGTTCTAAAAAGCCGAAGTGGTCTTGCAACGAGGATCTCTCCTGTATAAGAACACACATTTTCTGAGGAGTTGGAATAAAATGTAACCTTGAAAGAAAGAATCAAGCCTGTGAAGTACCTCAAAATAAGTAGCAGAGAAACCTTGCGAGTAATTTAGCATGCTCTCTGTGGAAGTTTGTTGGTTGGTCACTGTGACATTGTTCTGAAAAATTATCAAGAGCCAAGAAAGTATCATCTATATAGCATACAACTACAACTAGTACTAGAAAAACGAGATGGGGTCATAGGGCAATGCAATTAACTCCAAGCAAGATCAAACTCACCATGGAGAAATCAAAGACAAGAGAGCTAGCAGTATCATCAAGAAAAGAAGGCAGGTGTTGGTATTGCTTAACCTTCTGCCTCTTTCTACTTCTCTTGCCAAGTTTTGCTGAATTAGATGCAGAGTAAAAGCTGGCATTATCCTGTGCATCTGGCAAGTGTGGAGGCCCAGAAGAAGCATCAGAGACCATGGACAGGTCCTCTTCCTCAGCCTCCTCCTTTTTGGCTTTCTTGTCTTTGTACTGGTCGTTATCTTCACCAATAAACTGAGAACTTGCATGTGAAAAGGCATTGTGGTTGAGCTGGAAAGAGTGCTCCAGGTATAGAGTCCAACCAGACTCACACCCGCTGCTGCATTGTGATGCCAATGCATTCATCTTCCTTTCCTTGGCTGGTTCCCAAAGGAATGAAATCTAAAAGGGGTGGCTTGGTTACTCAGTTTCTCATGTTTCTACTAGGAAGGAGAGTCCAATTTATGATGAAGAGAGCAGTGGTAAAAAAAAGGATAAAAAAAGAGAAGAGGGTTAAACAAAGTTTGATGAAACATGGCACTACATGGTGTAGCCTATTATTAACTGCGTGGCAACGTGGCTCTATAGTTTTGGTTTGGGGTGAGCAACAAGTTGGATAAAGTGTTGGAGAAAACCAAGAGAATCGGACTGAAATCCTAGACTAGTTTTGTCCTCACTCTCCTCCCATATGTGCAAAGTGGCAGTTGGGAGATGAACCACAGCCTTCACATGCTAGACAGCGATGCACTGTGTACCCTCTTAACAAAACCGGGTACACGTCCATTTCCCCTTCCACACTGTATGGACACCTATCCCTTCACCACTCATGCCTCTCTTCTCTCTCCACACGCATTATATCTCCCAATTTCGGAGAAGATTACTACTAACATGTAAAGGGTGGTGCTTGTATTTGAGAACAGAGTTACTATTAGTTGAAGCAGAAGTGGTCCAAGCTTAGAAATGGGTTGGATTTAGTGCCTCATAAGTCTGATTTAGTGTTCAAATGTGGAAAGGAAATGAGGCTGTTGTGGACATAAACATTATTTATGATCCTTTTTTCCTTTTCTGTGGCCATCATGTGTGACGACTAAACAATGACTCAACGGAAACATCACCCTCTTTTATAGTTTGTACTGTCATTTGTTTAGATTGGTGCAGAGCAAAATGTGCGGGTTGTTTTTTCATGTCAGTCTCATTCTCAAATATATTTTTTTCTGTGAAGAGATTCTATCACTATGCATGCAAAGAGAGAAAAATAAAGACAATGGAGAGTGTAAAATTTTTGGGGCACAGTGCACTTGACTGGGATTTTATGAATCCACATGCGATCACATTCACAATCCTTCTCTCCTTTTCAACAATTTACTCTCCTACCATTCACTCCACCATGTGGCCACGTGTGCATAATATTCATATGCGGGCTTCCACATATTCAAACACATGTCTCCACGTGCACACGCACTTTTATCTAAATCCCTCTTCTCAATTTTTTTTTTTAATTTTCATTTCTCAAACTCTTTTTTACAGCAAACTGCAAGCTCATTACGGATAAAGTCACCACACTTCTTTAAAAATTGACTACATTTATTTCTTTTTATCAGAAAAACGTAAAAAACATTTTACCAACTTCAACCATCTTAAACCGCTCATGAGAGGAATATTTTGGGTTAGCTAATTGGTCGATAAATAAAAATTAATAAGGTGATTATTGTAAGGCGAGTCTTGTAAAAAGATTTAAAATAATTATCTCTAAAAATGAACTACTTTATCACGTGTCATTTCAAATTAAAAGTATATTTTTTAATTATTTTTTGTGGGTAGCTAAATTCCTTTAGGGTTTCATTAATGCAAAGAAGCATCTAGTTTAAGTTTATCCATTGTTCAAACTAAACTCTGATCGGCATTACCAGTGTTGGCTTCTCTTCTTTGTTTATTTTTTTTTTCTTTTCTTTTTTCTATGTAACTCCACTCAAGGAATGTAATATATGTTGTTGCACATTTTAGAAGTAATGTTTATAATTTAAAAGCTTTGAATAGGACGTATCTTTAAAATTGATTTGAACAGTTTTATATGTTAATTTTGTATTTATCAATTATCAAAGTGCATTAGCTTAGGATTTGTAGTTAGATTGTTTAAAAAAAACAGTTGCGATTTTGCGTTAGAATATCTATGGAGAAGTGACTTGGCAATAAAGAATTTTTGTGTGAAAATAGTTTGGATGGAATGAGGCACGATTCTTTCTGATCTTAAAAGGTGTTGTGCACGTGTTGATGGTCAAAGTATAGTACTCCTAAGGCGTACTTAGCGAATTGCTTTATACTTGTTTAACAGGTTTAATCACTACATACACAATTACACTTACTAACCCTTTTATGCATATGCGATATCTTACTATTTTAGATTTTTTGCTTCCTTTTATTTCATATTTACTATCTGCACTTTCATAATTTTTAAAATCACCATTCTATCTTTTATGTATATTTTAATGATACCTTTGGATAATTTATTTTGGAAATTTTCTTAGAAAAATTTTCCAACTACGAAATAATTTCTAAATTATGTTTTTTTTAAATAAGTTTTCTGAGATATATGAAATATTTTTCATAACAAATTTTTCATAATAAACATTTTGAAACATAAGAGATGTTTTTCGGGATGAGTTTTTGGAATGGGCTTTTAGAATAAAACTTTTCAAATATACGAAATGTTTTCCAAAACGTGATTTTTGTAAGAAGACTTTCATAACATACGAAATACTTTTCAGAACTAGTTTTTCACCAAATCCTTTTTTTTTTCTTCTCTTCATCCTTCTCCTCTTATAAAAAATGTAGTAGAGAACAAGGTGTAGAAGAAGAAGACAAAGTGAGAACAATGTAACGACTGTAGCAAAATACGGTGTATTGAGGAGAGGTATTTTTGTCTTTTTGTTGTAGGAAGCAAAAGCTCAACTTGTATTCATCTCATGTGCGCAATTAAGCCCATTCCTACATCCATCTAGCCCAACAATGGATAATTATACAAAACCTTTTTAGTTCGACGCCTTCTTCGTGCACCTCCATAATCTAGTACTGCAGCTCCATAGTATAGATAAAATGGTAAAAATGCTTTTAGAGTAAAATTTTATACCCTCTTTCACCCTCTACCTTGGTTCCGCATAAGCTACAGTTGCACACCTTCATCTGTTTCGCACCTCTTCACACTTCTTTATCTTCTATTTTAGCAAGAAACAACACTTCTTTATCTTGTATTTTAGCAAGAAACAGTATCATTGTATGCATCTCTTCCTGAAAGTTTGTGTTGTTTAGGGTGGTGGTAGTTTAGACAGCCACGGAAAGCGTTCCTTGATCCAATTCAAAAGTCAATTTTTTAAAAAATTATATCAGATTGTAAAATTTGATATATAAATGTACATCAAATTAAATCCCTTCTTCTCATTTCGATATACATTTCATATACCAAATTCGACAATCAAATATGTTATTAATATATACCTGATTGTATTATTAATTTCACTTTGAAGATTCACAACGAAATGTGTAGTTGATGCACATGGTCAAGCTAACAATGGGACTGTGACAGCCTATAAAAACAATATTCCACTTATGATATGAATCTATATATTGAACCATTATTGTGCTTTGATTGTTTCCATTTCTTTTATTCCTACCAACCTCTAATCATGTCTTTGCATTCCAATTGTCCTACTAAGTATTAATATTAGACTTTAATATAAGAGTTAACTTCGGAAAATTATTTCGGTCTTTTGGTATCATAAACTTTAATTTAGTTCAAGGATAATGCTATATACTGTCCAACTCAAATCAATTTGGGAGTAGTTGTAAATAATAGATGCTATTGCATCTAAGTTTACCTGTTCCAACTTCAACTTATTTATTTATAGAATTAGAACCAACCTTTAGGTGGATGAGTACGAATATGTATGTAATTAGGTGTTAATATAGTGCTTAATTTAGGAATTGCTTTAAATTTTGGATAATTTTTTGATAGGCAGTGGAGTTGAGATAGTCTTAATTGTATACAGAGGTGAAATTATCTCAATTGTATATAAATATATTAATAATCATCATAGATAAAATTTATTCTTAGATGAATATAAATAAAAGTACAATGATTATTTCTTAGAATATATTTTTTTTACTTTTGATACTGATACAATAATTTTTCTTTCTTATACTTTTAGAAGCAAAGAATTATTCTGCGTTTTTTAATCAAGTTAATATAGTTTATCTATTAATTAAATAACATAAATCCGAGTCAGCATTTTAATACAGTATCTTAATCCCGATTCTGATATAGATAATTTTCTGAATTCAATTAGCTAAAAAAATGAATTTAATTGAAAACTCAGCTCTATTTTGAAGTAAAGCTTATGTTATAATATTAGTCATTGTAAAATATAATATATCATAAAAATGGATTTAATATCTAAAAGAAAAATGTAATAAATATGTTTTTTATTTTATTTTTAGAATTACTAATTATAATACATTAACTTTATATTCTGGAAATTATTATTTTTTGTTATTTTAGTCTAGCATTTTTTTTTTTGTTTTAAAATCTTGAACTTTTTATTAGTATTTTTTTATTCTTACTAATAATATTATGTTGTTAACTATAATTATTTTTGTACTAAATATATAAAATATGAATTAAAATATTTGTAATTGCATAACTTAATAAAGTAAAATATTTAATATTAAATATTTTATAAATAAGATATTCGTGTATATTTTTTTATTTTTAATATATTTTGAACACTAACCTTTATATTATTTTAAAATAATAATTGATTTACTATTAATAAAATATTATTCAAATAAAATTATAATTTTTAGAATTAGATATCAACCATCTTACACATTAAAAAATGATTAGTGTCAAACTATATTAATATATTACTAATAAATTATTTTTCCGTAGTTTTACCATATAAAGATAAAAAATAAAAAACAATAGTTTGTATATTAGATAGAATTTTAATATATTACAATTATCATTTCTAAAAAAAAATATAAAACATATTTGGTCATGTGTTTTTAGAGATTCAACAGATGTTTATGATATATCATAACATAAATAAATTTATAATCATTTAAAATTATAAAATCAAAATTATACTGAAAGCAAACATAAATGAATTATGATTTTTATTAACTAACATGTAATGTTAAAATTAATTCATCGAACAAAAAATAATAAATAATCATCTCATTTGTATTAAATATAAGTATATCATTTGAGTAAATTACGTACCTATAAGAATCTAATTATATTAATTAATATTTTTACTTTTAGGGTTAAACTAACTGTAAAGATTACGAAATAACATATAGTATAAAAAAAAACAGTAAATATTTTGACTGGGAATTAAAATGTAAAAAGTTAAATTTAAAAGAATTAAAAATATGGTTGTATTTGTGGTAATGATACTGTAGTGTAGAGTGATAAAAATAATATTAGACAGGGGTGAGGGTTGTTTGTTGTAAAGGTATTTGACAGAGTGTAGATAAAGTGTGAGAAAATAACAAATTTATTTATTTATTTATTATTTATTGGGAATCATTCATCCATTCATTCACTTCTTCATCCAATCATCTCATTCCCATTTTCGATACACCACAGCCCAAATGAGTTATTACAATCAGCAGCAGCAACCACCCGTCGGAGTTCCACCGCCGCAAGGTTCCTCCTCCCTCCTTATTCATTCTCACTTTCTTTCTTTCGCATTCTCATCCTAATTCGCATTCTTAGGTTATCCGCCGGAGGGCTACGGAAAGGAAGGATATCCACCGCCCGGATACCCGCCGCCCGGATACCCGCCTCCCGGATATCCACCACCCGGAGCCTATCCTCCACCGCCCTACCCCTCCCAGGGCTATCCTCCGCCCTACGCTCCTCAATACGCTCAGCCTCCGCCTCCCCACAATCATCAAAATTCACAGGGCCCTGGTTGCTTGGAAGGCTGGTGCGTCCCTCTCTTTCTCTTTCTCTCTAATTTCGACCACCGAGTCAGATCCGATCGGGATCTTTCCGAGTTGACTCGGTGACGTTGCCAGCGCAACGTTAGACATTATTAGCTATTGTGCGCACCTTTCGTAACTGCTTCTTTACATTATTTTCTTGGAGACTCCGTCATAGTGTGTGTGTGCTCCAACTGGATTTGTTATTTGCATGACATAACTTTGCATTACATAACATCGAAATAACAAATTTTGAATTATGGGTTTGAATTTTACATATTTATTAGTTTTTTTGGATGTTGATTTTTGGAATTTATGAATTTTACAGTTTGGCTGCTCTCTGCTGCTGCTGCCTCTTGGATGCCTGCTTCTGAGATGACATTTCCTCTGCATGAAGTGTGTTTTTTTCTGTCTCTTTCTCTTTTTTCTTTTCTTTACCTTACAACCCCTTGTTCACTCTCTTATTTCTGTTAAATAATATGAACTGCTACTTGCTTCCGAAGCGCAAACTGCTTCATTCACATGCTTTCTCTTAGAAATTTAGACCTTCACCCCTTAACAACTAGAGATTGAAAAACGAAAGCACTAAAACAACTTCAATTGCAAATTTGCGACGATCACACATCTACTTTGTAACAGCAATAAAATCTGCATTTACTTTGCCTTTGCATGGGCCGCGAGAATCATGCTTGCTTGTCGCAACTCATTTTGAACAGTTCTCATCAGTTAGCTCTTGTATGAGGACAAACATTGCTTATGAACTCGTCAAACGTTTTAGTTTTAGTTACCCACTGTCCATCGCTCTGCTATAAATTGTTTAAATTCATAATTTTGTCTAAACAAGCATCACACCATTTCAATCATTAAATGGGTCATAAATTGATCGATCGTGTGATAATTGAGGAATTAATATGTTTGAAACATCAGGCTAACTTAAGCAGACCATAAACCTGTCTATATCTTCTTAATCTCAGAATCCAGACAAAAACAAAAACATTGTTAAGTTGTGTCACGAAAGATAAAACGATAAAATAAAAAATATGCAATTGACCCCAACCTTTGCGGATACTCGTAGGTTAATTTCGGAGTTTCGAGGAGCGGAAGAGTACAGACACCGTTAGGATGCAATTTATCTTATTCCAAACTCAACACATCTTGCTAAAATAAAATCAATTTCACCATTCAAAGTTTAAGTACCCGAGGAATTGAAATGCCATTTTTACTGTTTGCTGGCTCGCTAACAAATTATTAACAACAAATTTAAATAAAATAATCTCAACCATTTTACAACTAATATTAAATCTTATATTTTCGTTATGTCTTGTATACACATGCAACTCAAATAAGAAAGCTTTTTTTAGTAAACATGTCAAATAAAAATAAATATTATTCATTATATCTTATTATGAATTATCAAAATTTAAACTTAAAATTTATCCATTTTTTACTTTAACTAACTTTTAATTCATTCGTATATTAGTGGAAGATGAACATTGGTTTTTTTTTAATTTTCTTATAATAGTTTTATCAATAGATACTGGTATTGCAAAGGACGAATTAATGCTCCAAAATGCTCGGGATCCTGTGTGCAGGTAATTTAAGTGAGAGTTTTGAAGGACTGCTTCTTCCTGCACCTCCATATCATCTTCTTGCACCTCCATAATTTTCAAAATTCCAATAATAGATATGAATAAATTACAAAATTATCCCTGCTGCTATAAAAGAAGGTTTTCCATGGAAGGGGTGCGGTGCATTTCTGAATAGCGGTAGAAGGTGTCGCAGTGGTGGTGGGAGGTTCCTACGGTGTTGGAGTG
>Ga0099824_1009778_pt1 | contig 11639 bp, 7 predicted proteins | sample SiratrowhiteBW_FD_76837 | JGI IMG/M metagenome (GOLD analysis project Ga0099824, IMG submission 76837) | Root nodule microbial communities of legume samples collected from California, USA - Siratro white BW | ecosystem: Host-associated > Plants > Roots > Nodule | place: USA: California... | reverse complement strand
CTCGCCGGTGATGAAATGTGAGAGGAGAGGTGCGTGTGTGAGAGTGAAAAAGGAAGAAGGGTAATTTTGACCTTTAACAAAATTTAAAAGGGTATTTTAGTAAAATTGCAATTAGTATGGAGGAGCATGAAGTCGTCATGGAGGTGCAGGAAGAATCACTCCTCGAGTTAAGGAGTCTCGGTGAGAGAAGTGTGTTGGAAATCCCACATCGACTACAAATGAGACCTTTCAATAGTTTATAAGTGGATGCAAACCTCTCCTTATAAGCCAAATTTGTAAGGTTGAGATAAGTTTAAAATCCAGTTCTTGATATAGTATCATAGCTTATCCTAGCACGATTGTTGTTGGGCCTATTTTCACGCTCAAGTTGAGGAGTCTCGGTGTGAGAAGGGTGTGTTAGAGATCCCAAGTCGACTGATCAACTAGAGATGAAATCTTTCAATAGTTTATAAGTGGGTGTAAACCTCACTTTACAAGTTCATCTTATAAGATTGAGTTGGACTTAAAGTCTCCTTCTTGATATTAATCACACTAATTAAAATAAATAATAAAAATAATTAAAATTTCGATTAACATCTCTTTCATAAATAACATTTTTTATATATATTACATTACTCTTCGCATGTTACCATTTAAAATTTATTATATTGTCATGAAAGTCAATTTTTAGATAAGCTATCAGTGAATAAACATATAAATTTTAAAATATTTAAAATACAAATTTACATATAATAGACATATTCTAATTTATTATTTTCTTAATAATGAATAAGAAAATACATTATAAAACCACACACTAACAAACTCTAAATACAATAAATTACCTGCATTTTGAGATTTTAAATATTATTTAATTAATTACTAAATGATATATTTAGATATATTGTATATACATGACATTGATGATTTTTATGAAATTTTCTAACACTGAAAAAAAAAAAAAATATCAATTGAAAAGAACCCTTCATAAACAAATTATATTCAAATAAATTACATTAAGAGAAAATTATCTTCTTATAGAAACACATCTTGAATTTTTTATAACGTACTTTGTTTTGTTTTCAATTTTTACTTCTTTGTATTAGTACAATAAATTTAAATATAAAAACATTTGAAATAAGATCTAAATAATAGATTTTAAATAAATATTAGATAAATATAGGTAAATAGATTAACAAAAATATCTAAAACTTTTCTGACGTGTAAATCCAATTCTGCGGAACGTGTCCACACGTGTATCGTCTCAAAAGTACGGACAGCAGTGTTGAAATCGTGGACACTATTGAAGTTTAACGGATAAGAACGAAGAAACAATGAGCCCAAGCACGTGGTTTTCAAATTTCACCCTCCCTCCTACCAGTGTACTCCACTCTCTTATTTTCAATTTCAAACCTTCCAAATATCCCGCGAACCCCAATTTCCTACCAAAACAATGTCCCTCTCTCGCGCCGCACACCCCCTTCAAAACCAAAAACTTCTCCAGCACGCTCTGCAAAATCCCCAAACTACCCTCTCTCCCACCTCCAATCTTCTCCCACAAGCTTTACCAAAAAATTTCAAATTCCCCGCTCCAATTTTCGATCACCTCCTTATATAAACCCTCCCCTCCCCTCTCCTCTCTCATACTCAAACCCTAAACCCTCAATCTTCAAAACATAAATCCCTTTCTTTCTATCCAGTTCAAAACCCACAATGCCTTCAATTCCCGAAGAGCCTCTCTTGGTCTCTAACCCTGATCGTTTCTGCATGTTCCCAATCCAATACCCCCAAATCTGGGAAATGTACAAGAAAGCCGAAGCCTCGTTCTGGACAGCGGAGGAGGTGGACCTCTCGCAGGACCTCCGCCACTGGGACACTCTAACCGACGGCGAGCGTCATTTCATCACCCACGTCCTTGCCTTCTTCGCCGCCTCCGATGGCATCGTCCTCGAAAACCTTGCCGGCCGTTTCATGAAGGAGGTCCAGGTCTCCGAGGCCCGCGCCTTCTACGGCTTCCAAATCGCCATCGAGAACATTCACTCCGAGATGTACAGTCTCCTCCTCGAAACCTACATAAAAGACTCCAAAGAGAAGACCCGTCTCTTCCATGCCATCGACACCATTCCCTGCGTCACCAAGAAGGCCAACTGGGCCCTCCGCTGGATCGACTCCTCCGAGTCCTTTGCCGAGCGCCTCGTTGCCTTCGCCTGCGTCGAGGGAATCTTCTTCTCCGGAAGCTTTTGCTCCATCTTCTGGCTCAAGAAACGCGGCCTCATGCCAGGACTCACCTTCTCCAACGAACTCATCTCCCGAGACGAGGGTCTCCACTGCGACTTCGCCTGCCTGCTCTATTCTATCATGCGGAACAAGCTCCCCGAGGAGCGCGTGAGGGAGATCGTCCGCGATGCGGTGGACATCGAAAGGGAGTTTGTCTGCGACGCGCTTCCTTGCGCGTTGGTGGGGATGAACGGGACCTTGATGAGTCAGTACATTGAGTTTGTTGCTGATAGGTTACTCGGCGCGCTTGGGTGTGGGAAGGTGTACAATGTGCAAAACCCGTTCGATTGGATGGAGCTGATTTCGCTGCAGGGAAAGACCAACTTCTTCGAGAAGCGCGTGGGGGAATACCAAAAGGCTTCCGTTATGTCCAGCTTGAACGGTAACGGTGATACCCACGTCTTCAAGATGGACGAAGATTTTTAGTTCAAATCGTGTTTCATGCTAGTAGTATTTTACTGTGTCAAATAGATTTATGGGCTTCTGTTTTTTAGGCATAGTATTTAGATTTTTTTTTTTTACTGTATCTGATTTTTCCTTGAGGAATGATAATGTATACTTTCATTTACCCAGTGGTAACATTTAGCCTTCTCTTTACTTTTAATGTTAAAATAAAATATTCGGAGAACATGCTTGTGAAAGTAAAAGTGTATGGAAAAGGGGCGAGCCTAAACTTATTCCCTGAACAATAAAATCGATTTGTTAAACGTATCGGTTGAGTTCCACAGTCACTAGCGAGGCTATCTCTTCGTTTTACCGTGGTTTATGAACGTTACGAATGGCATCTGGGACGCAGATTGCTAGGATGTTAACAAGAGACCAACTTTTGCATCTTTTCGATCGTTTTATTTTCCTTACTTCTCAACCTGGTAGTTTTCATAACCCTATTTTGTTGTTCTTGCTTATTGGGTGATTGATTTACTACTCGCATTTGATTTTCGCACTCTCTCAATCTATGGTATATGCAGATGTGAAGAAAAGGATTGCTGGGGCTGTACAGGATAAGCAGGTGAATTTCTTTGTTGTCACTTTTTTATGTCTTACAAGTCTGTTTAAATTGACACCATATCTTAGATATAAAGCGACTTTTCTTCTCTCATCGTATTACATATTTAGTTTCGTGAGCTGTCCTTGATTTAAGAAATAATAGATGGGCTTGAGGAAAATTAATTGCGCAAAAATTGGACGTAGTTGAATTTTTTTGTATTACTTTTTATAAATCTTGTAATAGAAGATTTGTGCTAGTTTTTTAGGGGTTATGTTCTAATTTTTTATGAACAGTGTCAAAATCATAATATCCCAAACCTAAATTTTGCCCAAAAATGACTATGTAGGACCTTGACAGAATTTGAAGTTTTTTCCTTGTTAGTCTCTTCCTCTGAAATTGAATTGATTAACGTGTTACAGCTGAGCTGGATAACTCGAACCTTTGTCTGTTCTTGATCTATTGTATGATTAGTCGTTAGCGGAGGGCAAAAATCTTGGTGCAACAATAAGGTTTGAAGGTTTAAATTCTGGAAACGGCTCCTCTGGTTGCAGGGATAAGGCTACACATATCTACCCTTCTCAGACTTCACTAGTTGGGGGATCTGGTGCTTTGGTTTGCCCTTTTTTTTAGCCATCACAAACCACATGGGGGCATTGTTGTGCACTTTTTATCCTTTTTTATTAGCATGTATGTGTATGTTGCGTTAGTTTTATGTAAAGACATCTAAATGCTGGATATATAAGTTAAAGTGCAAGTCCATGTAAGACGAGCTTTTGCCCCTTGAATTTATGTGATAAAAGTTAGTATGTAATGAATTTCTCTGTCATTTCCTCGATTTCATAACTAATGAGCAGGAGGCTGTTGCTGTCACCACTGCAATTCAAGAAGAGATATTTTTGGAGATGGGTGTTGGTATGTCTGTTTTATTGTGATATATTAATTGTCTGTACTGTGTAGCATTGGAGCCTTACTTTCATATCATTATTTGTGCCATTATGGCGCTTTTGTGTAAACTCAATTCTTGTATGGGCTGCAGCGACACAGTGGTTGCCATCATTAGACAGTGACAACACATCCTTGATTCTAGTTTATTTTTTCCTGGATACAAAAACCATCTCGAACATTATTATTGGTTATTCACTTTTCATCCATAAAAGAGAATATAACACATGGACCACATCTTCTTGAACTTTTCATGGTCAAATGTGTTGGGCTTCAAGTTCTTGGTCTTTGTCATTTGTAAAAAATTGAGTTGAAACCAGATACATGATGGGCGATACTTTTGTATCAACCTGCTAGACATGCCAATGCAGATTAGTTTAGAAATTTACTTTTGCCAGAAATAGTATTGGGAAGTAGCTTGGTTGGAATTTAAGGTTGAATGTTGTTCCCAGGCTCTTGGTTCTTTTCTTTCTGGAAAATCCGTGGGTTTTCTTCCCTAAAATAAAGTCTTAAAATACTGTAGTTTTCACATTTGATCAGAATTATCTTTTTCTTTAAAAACTTTTATTGTCCTTGACTGTTTGTTTCCTACCATTTTAGTTTAGGATAACTGTGGGTTGAACTTGTGCATTATGACATGAAATGATTATATGCAGAATCTGTTTTATTGTATAACCAAACTCGATTGTAAATAATTCTGAAACGTTGTTATTTGTATAATTTACATTACAGATCCAAGATTTGGTATCTCGTGCCTGGGAAAAGTCAGTACTGTATATGAGAATGACCTGGATTTGGTGATTCAGTTTTATAAATTCCTTTCTAAGTAAGTTCTCTCTCTTTTATATCGCTTTTACCCACTTAACCTGTTAACATTTTGTATTTCATTGTTAGAACAAACATTTAGAAAAGGTACTTAAACATAAATTTGTAATTACATCTAAGGCATGAATAAAAGTTAATTTTCTTTTCATGGAAGGTACATAAACAACATCTTTTAACAATAAAGTGTGTCTGAAAGGTAAACATAAAGAAGCAATTCGTGTATCGACATCTACAGGTACTTCAGGTCCATCCTTAAACAATCGCACTTAGTTTCCCCGTGATCCCCGGTAAAGAATTCACAACGTGAATAGTAAGTCTAACTACCAAGAATTTGGAGGAACATCAGTCGAAGTTAGAACTAAGGAATTACCATGTTTTTCTTGTCTCTTTTTAAGAATATAGCAATCTTCGACCTTGTGGTCATACTTGCAATTACTCTTAAAAGTATTTATTTGTTACTGGGTTTCGGCATGTTGTGACACCTTGTCTACATTCTTCTTCTTCCCTTTGATATTAAATTTCCTAGCACCTTAGTACTACCTGAAGGAGAAGTAACAAATTGGATGCCTAGTCTTGGATTTCTTCATTTGGATCTGTTCATTGATTCCTCCACCTGAGTGACTATAGCAGTTTGTCCATCCCCTTGCCACTCATGTTTTTTAATATTGTATAAAGTCTTCTTGATGTCAAACTTAGAAGGCAGAGATTCAAGAGCACGGAAGATTAAGGTGTTTTAGATTGCAAAGTGCTAAGAAATTTAATTTCAAGGGAAGAATGGACTGGCTTGACCACCATATTTAAAGCATATGACACTTGCATCCTTTGGAGCCATGTTAAATACTTTTATGTGCTTTGGATTTTCATTAAGAATTAGCTTCATTTGGAGAAATAATTGTTGGAGAAATAGTTGTTATTTGTTTTGGTGCCTTTTAGTCGGGCTTTTGAATTAATAAAAGCATTTATTTCTCAAAGTAAACAGGAACAAGCATGCAGTCTAGGGAAAATGTTTATTGGTTGTACTTAGTATTGAAAATGGTAGATTCCCTCAAGCATATTCATACGAACATCTAACATATTGATGTATCACTCATGCATAAACGGAAACCAAGAGGAATGGAAGAAATGATTTATCAAAGGAAGACAAAAAACTCAACATATTAAAACAGGGAGCAATCCTACATATGTACATGTAGGACAATAACTTGAAAAAAAGAAGCGAAACAAAACTAAATGCCCAAGAGGCCCATTCCCAACTATACTTAGCTTTGATTGTTTTTCAAGCATTCCAGCATACGTGTTTTAATTAATTTATAATATGTTGAAAACAACTTATAGCTAAAATCTTAGCAAGAGAGCTTTTGGAATACCCCTTCCCTGCCCCCTTCCCTAAAATAAATTTAACCCAAAAATGTACTTGTTTCAAAGGTACTGAATCCTATTTTCTGATTTAATGCTTTCCTTTTCTTCTGTCCCTTCGCAAAATAAACTACACGACTTTATTTGGAAGAAGGATCAGTACAGTTATGTAATGTGAAATGACTTTTGGCAGAGAAGAGGTTGCCTGCGATGAAGCAGAGCTTGGAGAAGAAGAATTTGCAGAAAAATTGCTCAACCAACAAATGTTACAGGAACAGGTAAAATTTATTTGACTTCTGATGAATTCTTTGGTACTTGCTACACTACTATTATAGAAAGCGTGAAAATTTACAGCAACTGGAGATGCTGGAGTATATGCGCAAGTTTAACTTGGACGATCAATCTGCAATCCTCGAGAAGGTAAATACTGGTTCCAAAGTACAAGGATGTTCATTCTTTTAAATCTTGCTTCCAATAAGAAAAATATAACAGCGGTAATCAATTATGACACACCAACTCTGAATTTTAATTACATTCAATTTGCAACATTTTATCGGCATTATCAACACCTATATACTGATTTTAGTATTTGGTTTTGGTGCACCTAACCTCATAATTTTAGAAGCATTGCTGCTAATTGGTGTCAATATTTTTTAATGTAGGCTTGAGAGATGGTAGGACTAGGCCTAGGGGTTCATGTCTCAAAGTTTTCATATCTTATTTTCTTACATAAGTTTTCATATCTTATTTTCTTACATATTATTTGTCCCCATAATTGAGTGCATCAAATCACACCCCTCCCGACTCTATCATGAACAAAAAACCCCTCATCGTGGTCTTGCTTAGTTCACGCTATTGATGTCCCAAGACCTCAAATTGCGGTCTCTGCAGGAGCAGGTATTCTATAGCGGTTCAATCACCAAAGTAGGGGGACCTTTAACTTCTTTTTGGTTCCTGTCAATGTTCTTTGTATCCTTTGCACCTGCGGGATACGATACTGCATTGGATTGCCCCACTCCCAGGTGTTCATCAATGACAAGTCAAGAATCTTGCTTTCATAGTTTCAAGGGAAAAGTGAGAATGTTGTAATTGGATCATACACCTCTTTGATCTTCAATTGCTATGTTTCGATAATAATCTGTTTGAAGTGCCTTTAGAAAAGGAATGGAACCATGTGCAGGTGACATGAAGGTGTGTAATTTTGGTAGTTCTTGTACCTTGCGAGTTTTTACAAGTTTTTTTACTGATTAAGAGAAAACATATATGAAGATGTGTTTGAGACCTCATTGGTAATCAAGCATGCGGGTCCACTATAGAGATCGAGTTGAAAATAGAGATGATTGGGCGTGTGAGGGTGTTGCACCTTTCAGTCACCATGTGGAGGCCAAAGCTTAATGCTTGGTTGTCATCGGCTTCTCATCACACGATGAGGTGGTTTTTATTCATGGCAGGGCTGGGGGAGGGGTTATTCGGTGCATGTGAGGAAATTAAGGGGACAAATAATATGGATCTAGATTTATTATTAAAAGTATATCTCAATAACCCATTTTCTCTCTCTCTCACACACCTATGTATATGTATGTATGTATTTCAACTTTGTTGGGCTTGCTTAGCGCATGACTTTGGAGCTTCAAAATCCTATTCAGGATATTCTATCTGAAAATTACTTGTTTGAAGTAGTAGAATATGAATTTATTATGAATTTGATTTTCTTCTGCCAGTTACACCAGCAGATGGAAAACAACAATTATGAAAGCGAGACATCCATTTTGTCAGCTGAGCAGATCGAAGAGATTGTTACAAGAAAGGTGTCCCCTCTGTATACGCCAAGGTAGACCTAGAACCCGCCTTAAGACGAACCCTCTTTCCTCTTTGTTAAATTCAGAGATATTTTGGTTCAGGGGTAGCTTGCTTGACATTTTGTTTGGGAGTTGGCAATTCACAATTCTGGACTCATTTTTACCTTATTTACCTCACCTTTTAACGTTTTATTATGTTACTGGATTTTATGTTCGTTTTATTTCTATGTTTGGAGCTGCCATAAGGTTAACATCTCTACGATATGAAGGCATCCTTTTCATAGCTAGGTTTTCTGCCTCAGCAGTAAGAATATAATGACCACGGTCGAATTTATTTATGGGAAGTACTATACCGAATCCTTATTATCAAAGCTATAATCCTCCAAAGAAAAATCGTGGTGGAATAGTATTACGATGCTTCCATTTTTAATTATGGGATCATTTTTTTTAATCTTTTAAGACGCAATTGAACATGCAGTAATAATACACTTGTAATTAATAATGCTATATGAAGTTTGAAAGAAGCTTTTACGGAAATGGAAATAAAAAAAAATCTCTAATGGAATAACTCGGCAGCACTCTAATACATTCCTAAAGAAATCTACTGCTGCAAACTGTTTTTTTCTTTTTTCGTTCTTTTTCAAACGAATGTAAGGAATAACTGGTTTTATCTTTTTAGTTGGTTTAAAGTTTCATCCGTAGGCAGTAAACGGGTTAAGGATTAGCTATTGTCATATATAAATGTTTGCAGCATGAGACGATGTTATGTCCACATTTGCATACTGTGTAGAGTTTTGTGGGGACTGGGAATGGTTGTTGGTGCTGATTGTGATTCTATATTGAAATTTGTGAACTTTCTTATTTATTGTTGTGTAGTAAGCAGAGGAAAATAAAAATTGGGGATCTCAGCATGCTTTTGTATAAGTAGTTTGTTCAAGAAGCTTTCACAACACTGCATTTATAGAAAACTTGCTAGGTTCTATGTAAGCAAGGTATCGTATGGTCATGGTTAAGATTCCAGGAGGATGATTTTTGGTTGGAGGAAATGGACGATTTGATTTGAAGGAAGATGTATTTTCAATATTATAAAAAGCTGAATGATGTCAAACATCGGTTGTTGAGATGGCCGAGTTGGTCTAAGGCGCCAGATTAAGGTTCTGGTCCGAAAGGGCGTGGGTTCAAATCCCACTCTCAACAATATTTTTGATTCCAATTTTTCATACCATTACACTTCTATTATACAATTTCTAAAAAACACTTATTTTTTTCCTTTTTGTAAAATTTCAATTCTATAAGTATTTGAATGGGATTTTAGAAATTCATGAAAATAAGTTGAATATTTGTTACAAAATTTTATACCTTGCTAAAAGAAATATGAAATTCTTATACTTTTTTTCTAATAAATTTGTATTTCTTTTTATGTTTTTTACTTCACACCGGTTTCAATTCTTGTGTCGGTGTAGGTTATTATTAATTTTTATTTCTTATAAGTTAGAGTTTGTTTTAGTTAACATCAATAATTTTTTTTTTGACTTATGCCAAACATGATTTTTTTAATTAATATATTTAGATTATTGTCACTTGATGTTAGTTAAAGTTATTTTATAACCCGCATAAATTAAAGTTACTTTTTTTTTTAATGTATGATAAGATTATACTTTTTTTTAATGTATGATAAGATTATTTTTTGATTTATGTTAGTCAAACATAATTTTTTTTAATTAATATATTTAGATTATTGTCACTTGATGTTAGTTAAAGTTAATAACCCGCATAAATTAAAGTTACTTTTTTTTAATGTATGATAAGATTATACTTTTTTTTCTTAATGGATGATAAGATTATTTTTTGATTTATGTTAGTCACGCTTTTTTTTTAGAGTTTACAGTTGATGTCAATAAATGTTATATTTTAGTTGATACTATTATAATTTATTTTTGACTATGTAGGTCAAGGTTATTTCTTGACAGCTGTAAGTTAAAGTTTTCTTGACTAATGTTGATGTAACCATTATTTTTAAATGGATGTCTAGCATATTTGTAAAGTTAATGCTTGTTGTGACTATTTTTATGGTTGATGTACGTAGGAATTGCTTTTCAGTCAAGGTCATTAATGTTACTTATGTCCAAAGCTGTTCATAATTTTTATTCTAGTACTACTGGGAAACCCTTAAATAACATTGAAAATGATTGTGTTTTGAAAAAAATGTTAGTTGAAGGAATTTTACAATAATTTTAAGATAAAAGTTCAACACTCTAAGATTTGAATAAGTGTTTCAAAATAACTAAATTACATGTAAGAAGATAATGTTATAAAAGACAACAATAATATAAGATGTAATATAGTTTGACATACAATACAATATCATATAATTTTCTCTCAATATATCATATAATTTTCTCTCAATATTTCATAAGATGCACATAAGAATATATGAAATACACATCAAACATATACATAAATTAAGAAAACCTCTTACTTAAATTAAAAATATGCAAGGAATGTCCGTTTTTCGAAAAGATAAATTTAAAATCAGATATTAAAGATCTCTTGAAACTTGAGTTAATATTATTTTCTTATCAACTTCCTGATAGAAAGAGATTGTCAACTTTGATATAACTATTTTTCCTATATAGAATGCGTGCCAATCATGAATTTGTGTAAAAGGTTATTGTCACAACTGGATTACGATGGGGCAATCAAAAATTTAATTTTAAAAAATATTTAGATTGAGAATTGGAGTCGCCACCATAGTTTATTATGGAAAACTTTAGAAAAATAAAAAATAAAATAGTCTGCAAACTAAAGTTAGGATTCAAGAGTCGATTACGTATGGGAAAGGTATTAGCATCCCCGCAACGCCAGTTCTAAAACGATATCTTTAATCAAATAAGAAAAAGAGTGTAATTTTACTAAATATTTTTTTTTCCAAAAGTAATGACAATATAATATAAAAACAAATAAGAGTAAACAAATAAAATAATAAAACAAGCAAATATTAATAAAAAAATGCAAATAAATAAGGAAAAATGCTAATAAATTAAAATAAGCACACTACAAATAAATAATAATTAAAATAAATAAAGATGCAAAATAAAAATAATAATTAAAAATAAGACAAAGAAAACATAATTTTGTTTTATTTTTTTGGGCCCGACGATGATTGACTTTGATCTTATGTATTTTCATAAAGGAAGATTAAGGTTCACGTAGTTCTAATTTTAAAAACCGATTAATAATGTTTGATATTTTCTTTTTTAGAAAGTTTGTATTTTTGTCATTTTATTTAAAAATGTTTTTTTTTTTTTTTTTTTTTTTTTTTTTTTTTTTTTTTTTTTTTTTTTATTTTTTTTTTTTTTTTTTTTAAATTTTATACTTTTTTATGTTTTTTTTTATTAAAACTGTATTGTATTTTATTTTTTTTTATTTTCTTTATTGTTTTTTTTTTTTTAAATGTTTTATCTTTTTCGTTT
>Ga0099824_1009775_pt1 | contig 11640 bp, 8 predicted proteins | sample SiratrowhiteBW_FD_76837 | JGI IMG/M metagenome (GOLD analysis project Ga0099824, IMG submission 76837) | Root nodule microbial communities of legume samples collected from California, USA - Siratro white BW | ecosystem: Host-associated > Plants > Roots > Nodule | place: USA: California... | reverse complement strand
CATATACACACACATATATATATATATATATATATATATATATATATATATATATATATATATTCTAAATAGTCACTACAAAATAAATTAAATATTTTTATTGAAATATAAAATAATTATAACATGTAAATAAAACACACAGATACACATATCATATATCTTAACTTATCATTATAAAAATAATTAGAATCTTTTTTTACTAATAGGATAAGTATCTTGTAATGTTGATTGATGTGATTATGATCAAGATATAAGATTGATTTCTTTTTAATCATATTAATAATCTAATAGACATTATTAGTTTTTTCATCTTTATTACATTTTGTATAATAAATTACATTTTGTGTAATTTAATAGACATATGTACAGTTTCTTTTAACCTCCTTCATCTTTATTATATTTTAAAGAGAATTAAATTAATAATTAATAATAAACCTGGTTCATTTATTAAATGTCAATATAAAAAAATTAATGATTATCAATCTCGTGTTACTTATTACAGTGACTGGGTCTTTTTTCGATTATTTTTTCGCTTCATGCGCTTACTATACTATTTGTGCGAAAATCTGTCAAATACAACACACACCACATTACTCATTTTCATTTATCAGATAGTAAAGCTTGAACCTTTTGCGCTACTCTTTATTCGATTTGGGTACGTGAGTTCTGGGTTTGAGTTTGTTTTGCTGTTTTCCTCTTCCATGACAAGGAGAGGGATCGTTTTTGCAATGTAGGTGTTTTTCTTTCGTTTTTGAATGTAGGTTGATGAAAGAGACAAAGAAGCTATGGAAGGTGCACTCTCAATGGGTACACACTCTTGGGAAGCAGCTGAAGATTATAGGTGACGTTGTTCTTCCATTTGTCAGAAGGTGAGTTTAATATGTTTAATGTGTTCTTACATTCTCTTTACTGTAGATCGATTACAAAAATATAAGAAAAAATAGTTATTAAAAAATCTTTAGAATAAATATAAATTTATTTGTTTGTTAATATTTCTGATAGGATTAGAAATCTTCTTTAACTCCTCAAATATTTCATAGTATGATTAGATTTAAAAACAGAAGATGTATAAAAAAAGAAAAGTTAAAAGAGAAGGGAGAGCCATGGGAAGGGGTTTCGATGCATCTCTCTTTCATGTTCTTATTTATTTTTATTTTTTTTTACGACTTTTACATTTATATAGTTTCTTATGCTTATGATACTTAATGAAAAAAGGTTCATATGTTAGCAAAACAATGTGAGACTTATTTTACTTATATTAGATGATTCCAAATCTCAAACACTAATAATGTTTTATATATATATATATATATATATATATATATATATATATATTATTTTTTTTTAAATTGCAATAGCTTTTCACGTCAATAACAATATATATTTGATGTTATATTGTGTACTTGGAGACTGGTTCTGAAACTTTTTACGAGGTGTGATTTTCTCATTCACAAGATTCCTTCTCATTTTTACGGATCTGCTTTGCTTAATCTTAATCCATATGTTTGTGTCATGTGTGATATATTCTTATTTTCCTGTTTGAAAGGTAGCTAAATACTTATTTCCGTAGTTATATTATATTAGAATCTTATGATTCGATACAATTAAACTACCTACCCATTATATTATAAGATGCATTTTAAATGACTTTGAAACTTACCGTACATGGATGAATTTGTCTTATATTGTATCATTGGCATAAATCTTAGAACTCAAGGATTTTCTATTTATTTGTTTTAACTTTCTTTCACCATTGGAAAATTGGAAGATCATACAAGCCTAGATTGTTAAAAGGAAAGTATTTAAAAGAATACTTTTGAACTTATCCTGTATGGTTGTTTCAGTAGTTGTCATTGTCACTCACTCGTGTCTATTTAAGTACTTAATTGCTCTGTTTTCATTTTTCTGAATCAAAGATTTCATAAACTCATAATTAATATACATTTTTACTAGACCTTTGGTTTACTTGTGTAAACTTTTTTCCCCATTAAAATTTTACATGGATACTTTATATTACTACATGATATATTTGAAGTAAATTTTCCAATGTTGAGGAGATCATATGCTGTACAGGGTTAAATCTTTTAGTACACTTAAACGTTGTTTTTGCCTTGTATCTTTATTTTGAATGTAATGGAGAGAAAGACAACTGTTATCTTTTTTCTATTTTTCAATTGCTTGAATATCACACACATTTGTTATTTGTTATTCTCTCAACTGGGGTGTCTTTGAATTTCTTACTAATTTTTATTATAATAATATATTTGAGTAGTGACTTCTTCATTAATATGTTATATTATATCTTGCGATGGTATCGAGGGTTAAGAAAAGTTGGACAAGGATATGATAACTATGAACAAAAAAGAACAAAGAATATGATAACATGGAAGATTTTTATTGGATGTATTTATCTTTGTTTACAATAGCTCACTTAATATAAAATTCTAGGAAACTAAATATAGAAATTATTCTAAATAAATACATTTGATATTATCTGATATTCTACTGATATTCTCTGATACTCCCTTGATTATCTTTGATATTCTACTGATTTGTTTATTTGATACTCTCTTGATTATCTCTCTGATATTCTCTTGATTATCTCTGATATTCTATTGATTTGTTTCCATAATAATAATATTCTAACACTCCCCATCAAGGTGAGCAGTGGGATCACCAATGCTTAGCTTGCTGAGGACACGGGTAAATGTTTTGCCTGTAACAGCTTTGGTGAAAATTTCTACCAATTGGTCTTCTGACTTTACAAACGGAAGCTCAATACTGCTATCCTCAATCTTCTCCTTGATGGAGTGTCTGTCCACTTCAACGTGTTTGGTTTTGTCATGTTGTACAAGATTCTTTATTTTCATAGCTTCTTGCCATTCGCCCTTCTTATTGACTTCATGAACTGTTTTGAGAATAAGAAAAGCTCTTGCAATGTCTGTTACTCCTTCTTTGGTTATCTTCATAGGATACCTGGCTTTCCGAGAAACATGTTCTAGAGAATATCGATCAGGTGATACCCCTCTGTTTCTTCTTGGCGGAAGTGTGAAAGGTTCTGGTTCTGGTGCTAACGTGTCACTGTTAGTGACTTCATTCATAACAAGAGACAACTCAGTAGGAAGTGTGAAAGGCTCTGGTTCTGGTGCTAACTTGTCATTATTAGTGACTTCATTCATAACAGGAGACAACTCAGTAGAGTGAAGATCACTTACCTCTCGTTGGACATTCTCAGAAGGATCCTCATATTGGTTGTGTTGGTCCCTCCTATGTTGACAGAGACATGCTCATTGGCTCCATCTACTTGCTCTTTTGGAACAGTTTCTTGGCAACTAAGGTTACTTAACCAACTTGGTGGTTCACTAGTTTTCTCCCCCTGAACATCAAGTTGGCTACTAAACAAATATTCTTATTCTAAAAAATCACAATCCATAGTTACATGTACACGATGAGTGATTGAGTTGTAACATCGATACCCCTTTTGATGTGTAGCATATATAACAAAAACACATTTCTCAGCACATGCATCAAATTTGGTTCTGTTAGCTTTGGGAATATGAACAAACACAGAGCATCCAAAAACTCGTGGTGGTAACATTTGGACAGGAGGGATATTAGTTTGAGTAGGTAGGATTTGTAGGGGTATTTTGTGGTTAAGGGTCTAGAAGGGTAACCTGTTCAAAAGATAGGCCGAGGTAGCAACAATTTTGGGCCAAAACCGTGTTGGAACCTGTACATCAAAAATCATGGCCCGAGTCATCTCTAGTAGCTTACGATTTTTCCGTTCTGCTACACCATTCTGTTGAGGTGTGTTTAGACAGGAAGTTTGATTAATTTATATTATTTTCTTTGAAAAACTCTTGCATTGATTTGTTAACAAATTCTCCACCATTATCTGATCTAAGTACTTGGATTTTCTTGCCAAACTGAGTGTGAATCATTTGATAGAATGCATAGAATTTATCGGGTACTTCAGATTTATATTTAAGAAAATATACCCATGTCATGCGAGAGAAATCGTCCACAAATAACAAAAAATACTGAAATTGATTATTATGGGAATCAGGAGCTGGACCCCACACATCAGAATGTACTAATGGAAAAGCATAATTGACTCTATTATTGTTGGGAGGAAAAGTAACTCTATGATTCTTTGCCCGTATACAAGTTTCACATTTGATGGTCTCAGTGTTACTAGTAAATAAACTAGGAAATAAAATCTTAAGATATCCAAATGAAGGATCATCCAAACGTCTATGTCATAACCAGAGTTGCCTTGTAACCGTTCCGTGAGCAAGCATGGCATGTCCCTTGTGAGCAACCTCATCAACGTAGTAAAGACCTCCACGTTCAGTACCACGACCAATGATCTCCTTCGTAAGAATGTCCTGTAAAAGACAAAAAGTAGGAAATATGAGAACCACACAATTCAACTCCTTTGTAACTTGGCTTATAGAAACTAATTTTGATGATAGTGCAGGAACATAGAGACAATTTTCTAATTTCAATTCTTTTGAGAAAACAATTGAGCCCTCTCCTTGGACCGCAACTAATTCTCCATTGGCTGTCTCAATATGAGTTTTAACAGGTGTGGAGAGATTGTTAAAATCATGAAGATCATAGGTCACGGTGTCAGTTGCCCCACAATCAAAAATCCACTGATCAGATTTTCCTGGGCTGGTATCCTCCTCTCTTCTTTTACCTCCATGAGTGACTGCGGCTCTTCTATGAATGACTTGCAGTTTTGCTTCGTCCTCTCTTCTGGTCTCATCATTATAGTTACTAGTGGTTTGTGGGATGCCCACGATGGTGGCAACCTTACGATTTTTTTGTTTAAAATCTTCCCACCATTCGGGATAACCCACGATTTTGAAGCAAGTCTCCTTGGTGTGTTTCTTCATTCCACAATGAGTACAGTGGAGGTGGCTTTTGTCTTCCTTGTCTCGTTGTGATGGACATCGTTCGACAGTTTCTGGATGCCTCCATCCTTGTCCCTATTCCGGTGGTCTATTTCTTGCGGTTAAACTGATTCCGACCTCCTCTAATCATGTGTTTTCTTCGCTACTGGTGGTAGGCTTTAGAATTTGGAGTCGGGCCACCTCCTTTCGGACAGCAGCATAGGCGGACTCTACTAAAGGGGTCTTTTCTTGCATCAAAAGATCTCTTATGATGACTTCAAATTTTTCATCTATCCTTGTCAGGAACTGATATAGTCTCTGTTCTTGTTTGATTTTGTTGAAGGTTGCAATATCATCTGAGTATTTCATAGGGTTCGGTTGCTTTCTGTCAATCGCCATCCATATAGCTTGTAATTTGTTTCAGAAATCCTCTAAGGTATCCTTTCCCTGTTTCTGTGTGTTTGCTTTTCGGTGTAAATCATAGATTTGCATCGGGTCTGTGTCGCTTCCATAGGGAGTAGCCAATCCCTCCCATAAAGCCTTGGCGGTTGGGAACTAGGAAATTTGTTTATCAAACTAATCTCAATATTTTGAATTATCCAAGTGAAAGATTACATTATCATCTTGAAACATCATAATTCTGAGTTATTTTGATTTTCAGGGTTTCATACGAAATGAGCCATTTGATCCTCATCTGAGTTATTAAAAACAAATTATATTGAATGAGGTGTCCTTCGAAATACACATCTGGGAAATACATGTCGAATTTAGTATATAATAAATTTGACATGTATAGTGGATGACAGTTATCTAATATATTTTTTCTAAAATTTGCATATATCGAATGAGGTGTCATTCTATATATGTTTTGTTAATTAATATATACAGACAATCTGGATCCGATATATATTAATTAACAAAGGATAACACACCTCATCATATATTAAGATTTATTTTTTTATATCAGATGAAGTGTCATCTGATATATAATTTTTAATTTTCTTTTTTTAAATATTAAGATTGACATAAACATAAACTTGGCAGAAGACTTGTAGGTAGAAAAGGGAGCAGAGAGAAGGAAGAGAAGGGCGAGAGAGAGGGGGAGAAGGAGGGACGAGGGAGCCATGGTTGAGAGTTGAGAGTGAGAGCAATTGGAAGTTGAAATAGGTTTGAGGGTATCAGTGTTGAGTCGATGCGACTTGTTGAAATATAGTTAGGTTTGGGGACGGGGTTAGAGTGGGATAAGAGAAGCGGAATTAAGAAAGGAAGAATAGTCTAGTGTCGACTTTTTTGGTAGTAGCTGACTAGATGACACTCCTTGTGCTTATCTTCTCTTCTTCTCTCTCCATAAACAAACTTAATAGGCATGTGATATACTCATGACTCACTCCTCCTTATAATGCCAAAGGATACCCATCTCTTTAGGTGGCAAACAGACAAACCAATTTCATTCGCCTACCTCTCCTTCATTTATCCTTTCCCACCCAAACAATTAGGCTACGCATTCATCCGATATATATTTTAAATTTTTATATACCGGATCTCACCCCATCAGGTTTACATTCTAAAAGGAATTATATACTGGATGGTCAATTTATGGATAAGATTAGGCATGTAATTTTATATATGGGATGGGTCTGTTCCGGTATACAAAATTACATACCGGATCCTGTTTATAAATTGATCATCTAGTATGCAATTTTTTTTTACAATGTAAACTGGATGGAGTCAGATCCGGTAGACCATTAATATACTGGATGCCCTCATCTGTTTTATATACCTTTTTCATCATTTTTATAAAGGTATTATTGGCATTTCAGATTTTAAGGAGGTGCAGGATGAGATCATGGAGGTGCAGGAATAATCTGTCTAATACACAACTTGGTGTGCTTTGGTGTGGACTGGTCCATGCTGTAACATCTGTGAAAAAGTTTACTATTATTAGTTATGTTTATGTTTGTATTTTTCCAAAGTGATGCTGCAATTTGTGTGAAAAAAGTTTACTATAAGTAATTATGTTTATCTTTTCCAATAGAAGACGCTGCAACTTAGGTGAAAAAGTTTACCATAAGTAATTATGTTTCTCTTTTCCAATAAAAGACTCTGCAACTTATGTGAAAAAATTTACTATAAGTAATTATGTTTGTTTTTTCCAAAAAGATGTTGCAACTTGTGTGAAAAATTTTATTATAAGTAGTTATGTTTGTTTTTTCCCAAGAGAGATTATAACTTGTGTGAAAAAGTTTACTATAAGTAATTATGTTTGTTTCTTCCAAAGAGACGTTGCAACTTGTATTTGTTTTTTCTCAAAGAGAGATTGCAACTTATGTGAAAAAGTTTACTATAAGTAATTATATGTGTTTTTTTCCAAAGAGACGCTGTAACTTGTATGGAAAAGTAAATCATCATTAGCCCATGAAAACCTATTTTGATAAATGGCTATAGCAACAGAGGTTAAGGAAATGAAACACTAATAAACCTTAAAGAAGACACCAACTACGACAAGAACGAAAAGATGAGGAAAAGATCAAACAAAATGTGCAAGAAAATTAACAAGACGACAAACATACCTCTTGAGGAAGGAGGAAACACTAAAACCTTTGAAATGAAGGTGAGCAAAGCGAAATGGTAAGAAGAAATGATATTTTTAATGGAAATACAAAGCTTGTAGAGGAAGTTCAAAAAACCTAATAAGAAGGCCCTAGCTGTAGAAAACAGTGACCCACGTCACATCTAAAGGACCTATGCTGATTTACGAAAAGCACGAGAAGTTTAAATGAAAGAAACTCAACCAGCACTCAAAGCCTTTTCGCCTATTCGATTCAAGGTTGGGGAGCTTGTGTCCCGTCTCGGTTAGGAAGAGAATTTTAGACCCAAATAAAATTATGGAAGTGTGAAAAACAATCCAGTGGAAATTGAATGAATATGCACCTACTATAAATTGGGCAACAGTCCAAAAAGGCACAGTTCAATTATTAAATGTCAGAATAAGAAAACCCAAACAAATTGACGTTCTCTATAACTTATGCTCACTATTTTTTTTAGATAGTTAATAAGAGTTAATATTGGAGTATCAAAATACGATGATGAAAAGTTATACATACAAGGCATTGGAGTGGAAAAGAGAACAACCTCAACGATAAAAAAAAACCTTAACGACTATAACATTATTAGTTATAAAAATATAGTAAAAATAAAAAAAAAAATGAAAAAAAATATAAATAAGATTAATATATATATATATATATATATATATATTATATAAATTTAAATATTGACTGTAAAATATCCTAAAAATAGATTATGTAACTAATATCAATCATTTAAATTTACTTAATGTTGGATATAAATAAAAGAAATAGAAAAAAAGAATAATGTTGAAATAAATATTGTTTGATTTAAGAGATAAAAAAAATACAGAATGAAATCTATTTTCTGCAAACTATTTACGGTTATTAATATTTTTTTATTGTTAAAATGAAGTAACGAAGATGAAAGGAGTGTGATAAAGGTCTGGGATGGAAGATGTGTTTATTCATATATATAATATAGAGTTATACTGCCACAAGAGTGGATTAAGACTTAAAAACATGTTCACTAATTTAAATGAAGAGTTTATTTATAGTCCTGTTATTTTTTAAGCCACATTTTATGTTTTTCATCTTCTTTTCCTTGGCCCCTTATTTATTTTTATCAAATAAATTATTAATATCTTCTCTTCGTTGTTATTAAGTAATACATAATTAATTTGTTAATGTACCTTAAATATATAATTAATTGGTTAATATAACTTGAAGGAGTATTTTGATAAATAGATTAGAATTATCTCTAAATTAAGTTAGATTTAGGGTAACAAGAGGGACCAGCTGAATTGAAATTGTCATGACAATAAGGTTTGAAAGGTAAACAATTTTCTTCATAATGTAAGAGGGAAGGTAAAAATAATGTTCTACTTGTTCAACCTCAACCTAACATACATGAGAATTTTAGTTAGAACATTTAAAAGTTATGAAGAGTAAAATTTTGATGTTTGTGAAAATATCATGATCTAAAATAATATCTACCAACATAACGGTTATAGTTTTCAATTGTGAGGCACCAAATGTCAGCAATTATCTTTCTGGCCACATGTTGAATCATTTTTCATTTATTGTTAAAATTTCCAAACTTTCTCACTCTCTCGAGTTGGTACGTTACCCTTCTTATACTTTTTTATTTGTCTATTTTCTATTGTGGCAGTTTTATTAACGTGATAAAGTATTGAATTTGATTATAAAGATTTATATGACAGTTTTAAGATTTCTCAATCTAAAATACTTAGAAACTTATTAGTCCTATCTTTTGTTGTGTTATATATTATTCATATAATAAATATAATCCCTTTTATCATTTTAGAAAATAAATCACCTTCAAAATAAACTTTTTGAATTGCATGATTTTAAAAGTGTTTAGATAGTTAAGTTTTGTTTGTTCCATTAAGAAAAATAGATCTAAGTTAAATCCTAAAAAAATATATTTATCTTTGTATATAGGAGTGACACCAAAAGATGTGTTATTTTAGACCTTGAAAGTAGACAAGTTATGATTTAAAAAATGAGAGATTTTATGAAAGTAACTGTCCTGATAAAAGGAGGAAGAAAATTATGCTGCTGGATAATATTTATAGCATTTATCACCATCAAAATTCCCAATATTAAACACTCAAAAGATACCTACTTTTTTATGGATTACCGTCATAATATTAATCATACTAAAACTAATAATCAATTCTATATACTTTATTCGGCTATGACTATCAATTTATTAGTAGAAAAAATATATTTAATCGTTGCTATACAAGATTTATAATTGCGGTTCTGAAATCACAATAGATCAACCACAATAAAAGTATTGAAAATACTATTGGAGTTCTTAAGAAACCGCGTTAAAAAATATGCAGAGTGCGAAAAAAATGACTGGTGTTAACACGGTTTTCTCTACCACCGCGGTGGTATGTCTATTTTTTTTAAATGGCAGCAGCTATTTGCTGCTTCCAAAACCAAATTCAGATGCTATTCTAGGCGATCCTTGCGCATTGAAGAACAAGCCCATCTAGAAATCTCTAATCCTTTGAATATTAAATTCAAAACCTACTCAATTCAAAATTTAATTTTTGAAAACTAATAGGAACCTAAGAATGAAAACCCAATCTGATAATCACAGACGAGATGTGGAATAGACTAGACGTGGAATACAAGATGGGAGACTTTATCTATATAAAATTACAACCTTATACACAATACTCAATGCGACTAATTCTCCATTAATTCTCGACTAATTCACAACCATACGTTGTGGATGCATTATTTTGGCCTTATGCATTCGTCCGCCTACAAATTACAACTGCCTACAATAGTTCAAATTAATCCTGTCTTTAAGAAGAAATGCGTCATCCATTACAACGGCAGACAGTTCTTGGTAATAGAAGGATCAAGAAGCATGACAAATTACAAGAAGAAGTTCTCATAAAAGGAATTGACTCGTGATGAAGCTACTTGGAAGGGATTAACTCGTGATAAAGCTACTTGAAACGTTATGCGGACATATAAAATCAATATCCCACAATCAAACTTGTTATTTTCAATGGTCGGATAATGATATAAAAAAATCAGTTAAAAGGGGAGAATACGTGACAATCGATCAAAGGAAGGAGATGAGGGAGCATGCAGTTAAGGAGCAGAGAGGAAGGGGAGGATATTGTAGTATTTTCTCTTCTCTTACTGAGATTGTTCTCCTCTCTTCTATCTAAACTCTTCATTGAGGAAAGAATTTTTGAATCCTTTTCTAGGTCAGAGGTGTTGGAGTGTAAGTCATCCCCATTTTCTCTGTTGTTTTGACTGTCGCTGAGACAAACATTTGCAATTTAATAAAGTGTTATAGTTCTTTCTTTTATAAAGTTTTCCTGCCCAAGTTCTAAGGTCTGCAACTGCACTTTGTTGTTCGATCCACCTTTCTCTACTGCACTGAAAAGAAGGAGAGAGAACTCATTCTAACCACTATCATTTATGTGTATAGAAATTTTGTTTTAGATAACTTGTTTTGAAACACACCTCATATGTTTTGAAATATTTATTTTAAAAAAAACTTGTTTCCAAGAAGAGTGTCATAAAGTTACATATAAAATGTATTTTTTGTGTTCTGAAAAGCTGGTCTAGGAATTTAATGTTCTATAAATCCTGAAAACCTTGTTTTGAAAAGTTTCAAGAATAGAAGTCACTCTCATAAAAGATAGAATAATCATTTTAAAATTATGTGTAATTAAAAATTATGAAGATGCAGAAAGACAAAGCCGAGCATGGGTACCATTTCCAAATGAACAAAAATTAATAAAAAAATATATACTCTTTCAATAGCCTATAATACAAAAGCTTATAACAGTGTCGAGAATGAAAATGTGGAATTTCATAGTTACGTAAATAACAAAATATACGTAAATATCAGAATATACAGAATATACGTAAAGAACAGAATATATGTAAACGCGAGAATAATCACACGAATAACTTTCCATTCACCAAGAATAAACTCTTTTCAAATTAGGCCTTTGACACCACTACAATAGGCCTAAAGTAGTTGTAGGTTCAGCACCCCATTAATTTCAAATATCACAAATTTACCATAATTCTGCTTTTTTATAGTAATACCCTCTCCCATATTTAATTATAATATTTAATTATAGATCTTAAAATTTACATTAATTATT
>Ga0099824_1009773_pt1 | contig 11642 bp, 2 predicted proteins | sample SiratrowhiteBW_FD_76837 | JGI IMG/M metagenome (GOLD analysis project Ga0099824, IMG submission 76837) | Root nodule microbial communities of legume samples collected from California, USA - Siratro white BW | ecosystem: Host-associated > Plants > Roots > Nodule | place: USA: California... | reverse complement strand
TATATTATAGAAAATTTAAAATATTTATTTAATAATAAAAATATATATTAATATATTAATAATTATTATTTATTTTTATATATATATATATATATATATATATATATATATATATATATATATATATGTTTGCATTTGTATTTATTTAATTGCTTATATGTATTTTTGTTTTGTATTTATTATATCCACACAAAAAAGAAGAAAAACAAGAAAGAAGTTGGAAACATGTGGTAATTAACATAACTCACATTTTCATCTTTATTGAGTATGACATCAATCATTCCCTAAATTAAATAAAAGATAATACTTTCATTTTGATTTTTGTATCAACTGCACATTCTTTAACTTCCTTTTAAACTAATTATGATATTTATTCTTCTTGCCATTTAAAAAGCATTTGTTGACCTTTAATTTCCTTTTAAACTAATTATGATGTTTATATTTCTTGCCATTTAAAAAACGATAAATTTGTTGACCTTGTGTGTATAATTATAAGTAAGTTCAAATTTACAAACATCCACAAAAGATATCAATATATCAAGCTAAACTAAAATGTATGACCTAAATTGACTCGGATCACTTTGTATCTAACTTATTGCAGGTACAACCTAAATGGACTTAGATCATATCAACTCAGAAACATATATGCTAACTGATTTAAAAAGAATATTACATTTAATAGTATTATATATATGATATTACAATTTATAATTATTTATACATAAACCATTATGCCTAAAATTTAACTTTAATTTCAACAAATATGACTTGAGTTTTTAAAATATTTTTTTTTATCTTTTATATAAATTTGTTTGATTTTTAATTTTAAGATCTTTTAAAGCGGACCAATATAATCTCTTAACCATACATAGGGTCCAGCTATGTCATGATAGATTAAAAATTGATTTTTACTTTATACATTCCCCTTTTTGAACTTATTACACCCATATAATTGGGTGAAATAATCAAATTGTTCCTTCTATCCTTCCTGACTATACTATCATCCCCGTTAAAAAAAAAAAAAAAAGACATTATAATTAGAAAAAGAAAAGTAAAAAGTTGTTTTAAAAAATTCATTCCAAAAAACATATACAAGATATTATATAAGTTCCGTCATAAAACTTTTTATTCTCTGTTAGTCTATATTGAACAAATCCTACAGACCCATTTGCCAACTCTACCTGTATACATGTGACCAAGTATTTATAAAACTTATAAAATTCAATTCCAATCAATTCAAAATCAAAATTACATATTCTCTCTTTTTCTCTCTATTTATAAATTCGTTATTAATCCTAATATATAGCGACAATAATCAACAAAATCAACCATTATTCTCATTCAAATTCAAATAAAATTATGCTAATAACCACAATTATAACATAATTTAATTTACACTAAAACCATATTTATAATTAAGTATTCTTCTAAACACAAAAGTATATAAAACTCTAAAATCATATTTCAAAAATACGACTTTTAGATTAAAATTAAAAGAAAAACAAAATCTTACTTAAAATTTCAACTTTTTTGTATAGTTGTATCTACAAACCCGAAATGCAAGTTGCATACTTTTTATAAAAAAAATTACGTTCATAAGCAAATTTCACTATTTTCGTGCTTTACCTCGTAAGTTCCTTTTTACATTCCAGCTTATATGGTTTTACTACGTTAAAATTCATAGAAAATTTCCCTCGTATTGCGTCACTGTCTCTGACAGGTCACCCCAAAACCTTCACTCTTATTTTGACGAAATGATGACAGTGCATCTTATATAATATTATTTTTATTAAAAACTTTGAAAGTGACAGAGTTATAAGTGAATTTTATTAAAAAAATAGTTAATATATACACAATTTCATGTGTCTCAATAAATTTGACCAAATAATAGAAAAATATTAAAAATTATGATGCTATATGTTATTCCCCACTCATCTCAATAAAGGAGGAGGGATTTAAACCCCAACCCTATACTCCCACAACCTAATAGGCTAGATAAATTGTTTTTTACATGTACCATAATTATATTATATAACACATAAAAATTGTAGAGGACAAAAACATATATTTGTTTATTATTTTTATTAAGTTACCAGTAAGATTTTATAAAATCAAACGAATATTAGTTTTTATTTCAGTACTTCTACTCTTATCACACTCTTCTCAAGGTGTTTTTATCTTAATTTTAAAATTTTAAAATGACATGTACAATTTATTAAATACGACATGAAAGATGCAAAATCTTGTCAGTTTAATACTTTTCCTTAATGGTAGTGATATAAAAGAATATAATTATAAAATGTGTAAATAAATGTTGTGGTAGTGAATGGAAGGAGGAGTGAAATGTGAACGAGAGATTAGAACATGACATGGCATAGTGTTTTGTTTTGAATGATTTGGACAAGTGGGAGACTTAGTTTTTGACATTTTGGTATAGGTGGACAATTTCTACATTCTTCTAGCGATTTTTAAGATTAGGAGTTAGGTTTTAGATTTTAGGATTTGGATTTTGGCTAAAATATTTATATTAAGTATAGAGTCTAGGGTTAAATTTAAGCTGTCATTTTTAGGTTCTAAATTAAGTAATAACCAAAAAGTTAAGTAATATATATAAAAAAATATATAAACACATTACTTTAAGATTTTAAATCAAAAATAGTCAATTTTTTTATGAAAAGTTGATTCATTTTTTATTTTTGAGAAATTTTTTGTGTAAATTCTTTTTCAAAAGATTCATTAATGATATCTCAATGATCAGATTTTTAACATATACGAAAAAATGTTTACAAACTTATTATTATTTAAGGTTTTTAATAATCTCAGATCTCTTTACCGTAAATCTATTATGAAAGACCAATCAATACCCATTCCATCTAATATAAACCCTTTCTTTCTCACTGTATTGACCCCAACAATATATTTTCATTCTGGGTATTTATGTTTGACTCACATTTAACTGAATAAAATAAAAGGTCAACTGAAATGCATAAAAGAACAATCATAATATAGGACTAACTTACATTAATCCCGTCTAATCCGGTGCCAATTGCATTCTGAAAAACAAATTTTAAGAAAACTTGAAAGCAAATAACACAACTTATTGCAACCCAAATGACAACATTGAGCTCTAAATATCTTGTTCAAACAACTCAAACTTTCAATTATAGTCTTTTGGTTTAATCACCACTTCATGTTTCAGAAAACTGTTCTCCTGCATGTGACTGCAATAATTGAGAGGGGTGCAAAATAAGAAGTGGACAAAAAAATTTATTCTACAAGAGCTGCTACCAAGAAACGAGTGCAAAAAAACATGTAACTCTTTCACACTAGATTTATTGCAACGGCATGGAATATCTGAAAGTATTTTTGATATGCAATGATAACATGAAAAATTATTATATAGTCTAAAAGTATAACCTTCTTAACAAATTTTCAGGTACCACATAATCTGATAGCATTGATAGATAATTATTCTTCTTTCAAATATGTAGTCGAAGATTTAATTTCCATTATACATATAAAATAACAATTATTAAGACATCCTCAAACTATACGAAGTTGACGTTACACTTGATGGTTTTTAATAACACATGAGTGATTATAAAATTTAGTAGTAGAATTATTGAGTGTGAATCCGCGTTTTCAGTCAAAGCATTGGTGGTAGAGAAAAAGTTAAAAAAATGAATTTAATTTACAGTCTTAAGCTGGAATTAATGTTTTTGAGTGATTAAAGTCAATTTGAGCACATGCTGGTTAAAGTCAATTTCAACACTTGTGTCAGTGAGTGTCCGTGGCTTTGGCTTGGTCAAAACTGGATGAATGTCGTTGTAGATACGCTTTTAGATGGATGCTATTACGCAAACACTGCCATTTCAGAACGCGCGTTTGGTTTTCCCACCGCGTTTTGGAAACCCCACCAAATCGCATTTAGCATTGTCATAAATGGACCAAAAGTAGAGTCAAAAGAAGACGCATTCTTCCTACACATCCATAGTATCATCCAACATCTATATACTTCATGAAATGTCCAAAATGGATTTCATGAAAATATATAAAAAAAAAAGTGAATTAGGATATTATATTATATAATCTGAAATATAAACACATTGTGTCAATATTTGATCAATCGAAAATACAAATATTTAATCTAAATTCTATACAACTCAAAAAATAATTTAAAATAAAAATTGTATTCTAAATTATATAATTTAAAAGTGTATTTTATATTTTAGATGGAATTCAATTTTCAATCCAAAAGTCATTATTAGTTCTATATTGAAATAAGGTAATAATTGCTTTCTACACTTTACAAACTAATTCATGCACTTAACAAATTCTTAAAATGTCAAAATTGTCTTTATTATTTTTATTTTAAAAATTATTTATTATATAATTTTTTCTATTTCTTCTCAATTGAGTGAAATGTTAAGTGTAATCAAGAAAAAAAAATGTGTTAACAAATTAAAAGTTATAAATATCTCATTTTAACCAACTAAAATTGTAAATATCTTAACAATAAAATATCTCATTTTAACAAACTCTTAAAAAATAAAATAATCATTAATATTTAATTGATTGAAAAAATAAAAATTAATATTATGTAATAAATAATTGTTTATATTTATCGTAGTTAAAACTTACTGTACATATAGAGAGAACAAAAATGATTTAATATATAAATCTTAAAATAAAAATAATAAAGATATTATTAGTATATTATAAAATTATTTAATGCAGGAAGTAATTTGTATCGAAAGCAAAACTATTTCGAAAGAAAAAATAAATAAATAAAACAGTAATGTATTCACGATTGAGTCAATTCATAAGTTAAAAATGAAAGAGAAATATTATTCCGATTGGGTCAATCCATCGTAAATGAGAGGGAAAGCAGGCCTTAAAACTTTTGCCCTAAGGATATTTTCATCTTTTCATACTTGCTATGCGGGTGCAGAATAATATTATGGAGGTCCTGGAAGAATGCGTCGTCATAAAAATGGGGTAACCTAATAGCAAATATAAAGGCAATTGCTTCCTGCACCGTACATTTCCTTTTTGCACCCAATTACTTTTTTGAAATATTACCGTTACCCTTGATAGATTATTGAAAAGAATGAAGAGTTGTGATGGTTGGACTGTTTCGAGTTGTGTGGTGGGCAATCCGTTATGGTGCAGTGCAGAGTTCTCCAGTAAGTGGTGCTCTCGAGGTGAGTGAATTTTGGTTTAAGCATTTTGATTTCGTATGAGCGAGTGAAGATGTGGGATAAGGCGTTTCCAAAAATCTGTTTTCGGAAATAACTTTCAGAAAACGAATTCCGAACGCTGAGGGGTGCGCGAAAATGTTTACGAAAAATGTTTCTTATAGTTGGTTTTTGACTTTCAGAAAATATTTTTTGAAATTCAAAAATGATTTCTGAAAATTAATTTTGAGAATGCAAAATTGACTATCGAAAAATGTTTTCTAAAATATGTTTCCAAAAAAGTTTTTCAGTAACATGTTTCCTAAAAATGTTTTTCAAGATTTAAATTAAACTTTCAAAAAAAAAATTCAAAACTACATTTTACACCTCCAAAATTTATTCTGAAAAAATAAATTCAGAAGTCATTTTACACCCCCAAATATTTATTTCAGAAGCCATTTTTTGCCCCTCCAAGATAATTTTAGCATTTTAAAAATATGATGGAATACAGGAAACAAATAAGGGGTACAGGAAGCAATTCCCAATATAAAATAGAATAGCATGTAAAAGGTTCACGTGGTTTCAGTGAATGGGCTAATGAGTGTTTCTTTATGCACCCATTTAATTTGGAATGGACTTTCCAGAAAGTTAAAATATATTCTCTAAAACTCATTTAAAAATGGATAAGATAAGTTAGGATTTCTGTGTTTAAAAATCTCACAACTTAAAATGAGCAAAAGTAAGAAAGTTAAGTAATGTATAAAAAAAAAAAAGTAACAAATACTTAATGTTAAAGTTTCATGTTTCTGTAAGAAAAAAAATGCATAAATAAGACCACCACAATGGGCCATAAAGACAAGGAAGATTTATTTTTCCCATCCTTATATTTTTAATTTTTTTTATCGAAGACATATTTTTTAAATATTAATTCTTAGAAGGAATATATGAAATTTTGTAAACTTTTGAAACTTAGGTTTGAAATTTAATTATTAAACATTTTGAAAACTAAATTTCTGAAAATTATAGATGTAGTGGTAGATAAAATGAAAATTAGAAATTAGATTAAGACAAGTCTTATCCATTAAAAGATTAAAACATGATTATCAACAAATAAGCTAGAATATATCTGTCTCATATAAATATAGAAAAAATTTATCTTAATTATATTAAAGTAAATGTATAATCTAGAATAAATCCATAAAATAGAATAACAAATCTTAATACAAGTAATTCGGATCAAATAATTAATAATTAAGAAAATAAATAATAATATGAGATAAAAATTAGAAATTCATACTCTAATTTTAGAAAAAAATATAAATTCAAAAACATGTTTAACTATGAATAAATAAGATTGGAAAGATCTATAGAAAACACAAAATATTAAGTACTTGCCAAAAGAAGACATCTTATAAAGAAGAAGAACAACAAATTAAGTTAAGGTATTTTGTTTTCAAATTAGTAAACTTTGAAATTTAGATATTGAAAATATGGTACAATAAAAATAAAAGTTTGAAAATTAGTTTTATCTACGACTTGACTACTTCAACAAGGTTCATCAAATACCTTACTATAAAAATAAGTCTCTTGAAAACTTTACATCTATAATTTATTATTGTTCTTATAGGACTTAGAAGTTAATAACAATTCTCTTTAGATATCAACTTATCAGCTCTTTTGTCGGTCTCCGTTCCATTGTCGGTCTCCGATGATTGGGATGAATAGGGAGGTACCTGCAAAAGTCATTTTGATGTTAAAGTCAATTTAGTTCTCAAATATCATAAGTCTAGTGTATATAATGTTTCGAAGTTAAGTCCGTTGAGATGACATCAGGGTCAATCACGGCATCCATAGTATTGTCTTCTTTGAACCTTTATTATGGTTTTGTCCTTAAAAGACGCCTCAAAAGTTAAAAGAGGAATGTGTATTTAAACTGATCTTAGTCTTGATTCCTAAACAAAATAAATATTAGATTATTCCCATTTGTTTAAACAAATAAATATTCCATTCCAACTCACTAAATATTGCTTCACTCTCATTTGTTAATTAAATAAATAAACTTAAACTTGATATTAACCATTAGAATAGTTTATTTACTTATATTAACAATAAAAAAATGCAATTGTTACTTTTCATAATTGTTAACAAAAACTAAATTAAATTTGAAAAAGGAAGTGAAGATTTTATCCATCATTCTAGAATTTACTCCTTTTAGAATAAATATCATTGATGTAATAGATTTTTCATAATTGTTAACAAAAAACTAAATTTGAAAAAGGAAGTGAAGACTATATCCATCATTCTAGAATGTACTTCTTCTAGAGTAAATATCATTGATGTAATACTTCATTTTTTTTTTATTTTTTCTGTAAAAATTTTAAGATAAAATGAATTGTTTTTTATTTTTTGTCTCTTTTTTTTATACATTTTATATAACAATAATAAATTAGAAAAAATTATAATAGTTAAAATCAAGATTATAGATAGATTGTGACAAACTTATAAAATCATAAATCTGTGAAATTGTAATACAAATTGTAAATAATTAATTATAAACTGTGAGATGGTAAATCTTAAAATCATAAATGGTGAAATTGTGAAAAGGTAATTACGTTAAAAGTGAATTCTTTAAAAATTGAAATTCTTTCAATTCAATTAAAAATATGAACAGTAAAACATTAGATACTCTTAGTTTTTTATTGGGTTGTGAAATTTGTTTTGAATATTTTAATTGTATTAATTTTAATTGGGGGATGATTTATTTTAATTGAAATTGAAACTTATATCCAATGAAGAAGGTGAAAGGTGCATCAGAAAAGACTATTAATTTGTTGATTGGGTTTGAAATTTATTTTTAATTTTAATTGAGTAATGGTACTACTGACAACAAATATAATAAGGTAAAATTTTCATTATATTAATATTTAATTAAAATTAAGTTTGAACTGAATTCATCCATCAAGAAGGTGAATAGTCAGGGTTGTAGCTTGATTGTGGGTTAGAATGGATTATATTTGCTTATGTTTTTGGTAAATGTATTTAGTTTTGTTCATTTTGAGTTTATCCTAATTTTCCTAAATTGAATATGAAAACCTGGCAGTGGCATTAAGGCCATGAATGATTTGAACATGCATATTTGTGTTATTACTATTTATGTAAATACTGGTATTTATAACTTTTTGCTTAAAGTTTTTCCTCCTTGGTATTTGTAAAGTGAGCTTATTCTGACACTTATTCTAACACTAATATTTGTATATATTCTATTTTGATTATTGATGAATTTCTAATTGCAGGTTCATTTAGTCAAATGTTAAGTGTAGTATTACCTTACCTTTATAAATAAGTCTTAGATATATGACAATGTTAGAAAATTTAGATAAGTTATATAGCAGTAAAATTTTTGGATGATTAAAAGGATGAAGCATCCTTGGACCACTATAGGACTCTGATAGTAATAATGTTTTCAATAAGAGCTAATAGTGTTTTTCATATGTTATGAATTTGCTATCATGGTTTAGATAAAACAAAAAAAATCATTTCTACCACTAAAACAACATTTTTGTTTAGAGTTTTCCAGGTATAATTAAAGTTTTATCTAACTTAACCATCATCTTTCATTTTTTGTATTATTATGCTCTTCTTATGCCTGATTGATGGTGATTGTGTGCATAAACTCTGTGGTTGTCACATTGTTTGTTTATGAATATATTTTCCGAGACCCCTTTCTACCACCAATTTTCCATGTAACCTTCCATTTTAGTTAAATTATTAGATTTAATTCATGTGGATTATCATATCATATCAATGATATGTAAATAGGGAAAACAAAGATCTAGCTATTAGTTAGGGATTCTCTTATACTATATTCTCAATCACTTTATTCTCTTATTACAAAGAAAGTTGTGTTTGTAGAATAATACACACTTTGAATAAATTCTATAAGGAAAGCATTATGTTGTCCATATTTGTGCTACTTCACTAGTTCTTATTGTGAAAATTCTTATTTTTGTCATGAATTTATCCTTTTTCAGGATGGCTCAAGACATGTATATGTCATATTGTATGATAACTTGTAATCTGAAATTTGTCTAAAGGAACTTGATTCCATGTCTTTTCCCTTGTATTTGTGATCCTCTGACTATTTACCTTAAATGATTTTGAATAGTATAGTTGTTATTAGCATCTATTCTCAATTTAAACCTCAATCAAAAAATCATTTTAACAGAAGTCAGTCTCTCTCTAGACAAGAGAACCTTATACCTCTCTCTGTTATGCTCTCTCTCTTTCTCTCAAAAATCTAGTGTTCTTCTCTTGCTTCAGATTGAAGATCTAAAGCCCCCATCCAATTCCTAGTATAAGGTAGAGCAAGTTTAACAGGTTACCATTTTGGTTTAGGTAAGTGCCAATTTTCTCCTATTCTTGAGCAGTTTAGGGTTTTCGAAAAAAAATAATAATTATGTGCACTTACTTGCATGTAGTCTTAGAGGCATCAAGAATGATCTTTGTTCGTTTTCGTTTTGGATCCTTAGAGTAAGTTTAGATCATTGATCATAATTGTATGTTGCAGGTTCAGTTATCCTTGCAAGCCGTAGCTTAGAGTCTTTTATAGGTGACTCGGTAAGGAAAGGTAGTTACATATTTTATTAATTGATAATTTTATTTTCCAATAAAACTTTATGGTAGATCATCTTTCTTTATTTGTCTTCTTCACTTATCTCCTTCCTTTCTCTGACTCTTCAATTGGTTCTTCCTAATATTGTTTCAACTTGACTTTTTGATTGTCATCAAGTTAGACCATTTTTTCAATTCCTCTTTTGAGTGCATTAATATCAAGTAAAACTAATATCACATTGATAAATTGATAATTTTTTTATTATTGTTTAATTAATTTGAAAATAATTTGTGCAGATTTAGGGAAGAGTATTAGAAATTTAGAATTTATAAATTAAATTTAAAGAGACTTGAGACTTCAAGACAAGATACTACAATTAAGTTTATTGTTTTCACAATCAGGTTTTATCTTTTTAACTTAGGTCCATTTTATTTTATATACTTATAAGTTATATATCAATATTATATATATTATAGTTTTTAATTTTATATAAAAATATACAAATATGTCAACTAAAAAGACATGAATCAGGTTATTCAAAACTTAAAAAAAAGAGTTAAACTTCACGTAAATTTTAGATAAAATAATTTACATAAAATATAATTTATTATTTTATTAATTTAAAAAAGGTCTCATTTTTTTTTAATTTGTTTTAAGGCTCCTAAATTTTTGAGCCGCCACTAGGTAGATGACTTCGATGTTGGGGTGACGTGGTTACCAAGTTCCAAATTTCTCATACGAGGCATGTGGTTGAATTATTTGAAATTAAATTCTTATACTTGATTTGTATAGTATTGGAGAATTTTATGTTGATAGAGTCATGGTATGTGATAAGATGATGAAATTTGATGTTTGATATTGTATAAATCTTTGAAATTGGTTATTGAACTGAGCTTGAACTATTTTGTTGGTGTGTTTTAGTTTTATTATGAATGATGTATAATATTATATTGAGATATTATGGTTTGTAACTGAGACATAGTATCTTCAGGAAAGGAGATACCCGTGATGAGATGTTTAGGATTGTACATTGTCTTGGGATTCGTCTAGAAGGAGGTATACAGACTCTACTAGTATATTCGAATCAAATATATGAAGATTACTGGGTGGTAAGAGTCAATGGAAGTTTAGATTGAGTGACTGCAGTTTAAATTATAAATGGTCAGAGCACAGGTGGACTAACCTTGTCATATAAGATTGTTGGTTTATTGAGCATTGTGTGCATTCATAGTTTGAATTTGTATGACAAGTGCAAACTTCTGGGTCTATTTAATGCAAGAGTGTTCCGGAAGTGGAGCCAAGTTTCTTTGTACATGAGTCAATGTATGTATAGCATGTATTATTGTATAGAAATGAAAATAATAAAGTGATGTATGAGATGATTGATGAGTGTTTGAGTTGTAGTATTTTGGTTAATATAGAAGATTTAAACTTTATGATTCTACATTTTAAAGTTTCTAGCTTACCATTTTCTTTAGTATGTTATTTGTTTTGTTTTTAAATTTGTATATTACACGTGAGTAAAAAATTTGATAGATATTGAGATTTCGTGTCATGAGTTGATGAAGCGCATGATTCACTTTTTTATGTATGTTTTACTTTTATTTTGTATCATAAATGCAAAATCCATAAGGAGGTTTATATTTTGAACTACTTTTATATATGATATGTATATATTATATTTATTAATCATCTCCATATTATAATTGCTTAGATGGTAAAATTTAGAGATGTTACATTGATATTTGCAAATTCCAAATTAAACTTATTTAATGTTGTTATTTAAAGAATATATATATATATATATATATATATATATATATATATATATATATATATATATATATATATAT